>Ga0315284_10002386_pt1 | contig 26916 bp, 24 predicted proteins | sample YL17G09_16_MG_FD_203696 | JGI IMG/M metagenome (GOLD analysis project Ga0315284, IMG submission 203696) | Sediment microbial communities from Yellowstone Lake, YNP, Wyoming, USA - YL17G09_16 | ecosystem: Environmental > Aquatic > Freshwater > Lake > Sediment | place: USA: Wyoming | collected...
CACAATCTGCAGATTGTGTTTGTGAAACCATCTCCGAATACTGGACGAGAGCTTCTTCTGAGAAAGAACCGATCATGGTACTAACGTAATTTGCTTAAGTTTACCCTTAACGTTTCTTGATCTTGCCCGAGATATCTTGCCCCATCTTGCTGTTCCCCATCAGTTTCTCCTCGTACTCTTTAACTTCCTTCTTAACATCTGCCTTGAGTTTACCTTCCTGAAGCATTTTCTCCCTCTTGGACTCAAGAATCTCCGGAGACTGCGGCTCATTTTTCTCCCGCTCTTTCTTCGCCTTCTCCTTGTCTTTCTGCATTGTTTTCGCAGTTTGCTCACGCTTGGCAAGTTCTTCTTTGTGAACAAGTTTCCCTTCTTCGTCAAACTTGTGGTCTTTTGGAAGCTCGGGGGGAGTGTACTCTTGGTGAATTTCCTGCGCCAGTCGATCAAGAAGTTGGTCGTACGAGTCACGCAGTCGCCGTCTGCAAACGCCGGCAGCAGCCACAGTCATCGGGCCACAGGGAATCCTATGCTGAGTAATTTCTTCGAGTGCGTTCATGTTAGGCTCCTTTTCTTTGGCGAATGCGACCGTCGTTGTGCTCGTCGTAGTGCACTCCCTTTTTCTTTTCTTTGCGAGGATTTGAGTCCTGACGATTTGTTTCGCGCATCGACTGAACCATTGTGTCGCGCATGTTGCGAAGTTGCTCGCGCGGCAGAGTGCAATGGTCGCTGTCACGATAGGAGCGGTACCAGCGGCAAACTTCCGACGGGTCGTCAGCCTGGAGCATCATATTCCACACCCCGAGTGCTTGCGCATCGGCTAGGGTGCCAGGCTTGAGTTTGGCCTCAATTTCGTGCCGCTCGGGGCGATTGAATCGGGTGTCTTTGCGCATAACTTTACAGGTAAGATCCCAGGTTAGGTACAAACTCGCTCAGAAGGGCGGCAAGATCATCACCATACTCTTTACTCTTCTGACCCTGGAGACTCAGACGTGCGGAGTTGTCCCCACGAACGGACGAAACTTCGGTATCAGTTAAAATTCGGGCTTTCCGTAGTTCTTCCAACCGCCCTTTTAAGGCTTCTCTCTTGGCCGGGTCAACTGCGGATAGAGCTACAAGAACAGCCGTACTGGGCTTAATATTAGTTCCCGGCAACTTGGGGACGCCGTTGTTCATGAAAGCAGGTTTTCCGCCTAGTCGGTGGTCAAGATCTCGATCCTGGTGTTGCCAACCCACTCCGGCTGCGCGAACCAGGTACCGAACTTTATCCCCGTACGATTCAACAAGTTTACGAGTGGTAGCCACACGTTCTTCAGGGGAAGTAGATTTCAAGGCATTTGCTAAATCTGTCGGTGCCGCCCCTTTCTTCCCTTTGGTCGATTCAGACTCCTGTAAGGCTGGTTTGTATATTTCTGTGTTATAACGATCCTTACCCATTGCTCGATATTCTTCCAGATTCTTTTTCCAAGTGACGAAATTATCATCCGCCCCTGCTTTCTGGTTGTTAGGTTGAGGTGCAGCCCACAGAAGATTTCGAGGTTGATCACCACCACCACCTTTTGCAAGAGCGTGAGCAAACGCAACCATGTGCTCTGGCTCCGCGTTGCGAATATCAACCGGCCTCCCGGTGTAAGGATCTAGACCACCCTGTTCCATCCACCGTTTTACAAGGAAAATCCCTCGCTCTCGAGTAGGTTTGTCGGTGAACGTGGGATTTCCGTTACTGTCGTCGCCCCCGTACATTACTGCGGTTCCCTTCACTGCCCCCGCCTTATCAATCGCGGACCTAACTTTCGACGGAAGCATGTAATAGGCAGCTTCCGCAACCTCATCCGAGATTTGATTCTTCAGGAACTGGGATTTGATTAAATCACCCATCCCCCCTTTCTGTGAAGGGTCAAATTTACCACTTGTGTTGAAAGATTTTTTGTATGCTTCTTCCAAGGTTTCCAACTTTCCGGGTTTAAGTGTGGCCTCGATATCATCGAAACTCATCTTCCGGATAACATTTCGATCTTGCCCAGGGGTGATAATTGTGCTCACAAGAAGTCTGGCCACGTTGTCAGCCTCGGCATCGGACGCCTTACCCGAATCCAGAAGACTCTTAAACGACGAGAATGCTTTTGTTTGAGACTGTTCTAGTTCTTTAACTTTTTCAACAACCTCTTCAGCGGTTTCCTCAGTTACTCTGCCCCCTTCCACTTGTTCTGAAAGGATCTTAGAAACTCGGGTCAAGGCAGCTCCAACGGAAGGGCTAAGGCCCACTAGGCAGTCATCATTGACGTGAATACACGTTGCGTTGCACTTTTTACCGACTGAGCACCTCTTCTGTTTTCCACCAACGGCCTTTTCATTTGCCTGGCGAATAGCAGAGGAAGACGGCTCCCCCGACTTAGAAGAAGACGCTGGTTTGCCAAGGACAGGGGAAGACTCCCCGGTGAGCCCTTGCTGTTGGCCAAGGCGTTCAACTCTTGCGTCATCCCCCTGCAGTCGACGGGAGTCTGCAAAATCAAACCAGCGATACTTACTTCCCATTGCAGTTAATCTTCGTAGCGGTCGAGTATGTGAGCGATAACGGAGTTGCGAACGATGTCCTCTTTCGAGAACTCAACGATACCAACTTCCGTCAGGTGACGCAGCCGATGAATAGCATCAACTAGGCCATTCTCCCTCCGGAAAACTTCCATATCGGTCTGTTTCGTGTCCCCGATCAGGAGAATCTTCGAATCTTTGCCGACACGAGTCAGAACGGTTTTGATCTGTGAAGGGAGGAAGTTTTGAGACTCATCCACAATGATGAAAGCCTCGTTAAGCGACCGTCCTCGAATATCTTCCAGGAGGACAGGCTCGATAATTTTCTTGTTCAGCAGGTACTCACTTGCGCCATGCGACTTCATGATGCAGGGCAAGTTGTCAAGAACAGGCGCAATCAGGGGTGCGATCTTCTCGGAAAGGTCTCCAGGAAGCGCTCCACGCCCGCGCTGGAATTCAACACCTACGTCACTTCGAACGTAGTACACCTTATCAAAATCGCCAGAGGCGACACCAAACAATCCGTAGTGTAACGCAATCAGCGTCTTTCCAGTACCTGCACAACCATGTGCGAGAGTAACAGTGTTTTTCTTAAGGGTGTTCCACAGATCTTCTTGCCGCCAAGTTAAAAACTTGGGAGGCATGACATCCATACCTTTCGAGTAGGAATGCTCTAACATCTGGGCATTTTCGGAACGGCGAGCCTTGCGCTTTGTCTTTGAGTCTAACATGTTTAAGGGTGTGGGACAGTCGGTGGGTAGTTCATACACTTTGCTGCTTAACAGGATTACATCCTTATCACCCCCTTCAGAACTAGTGGGACGAGTCATAGTTGGAAGGGCAACTCGTACAATGACTTTTACCCTAAATGTTCAATGAAGCCGCTCTGCGAAGTCATCAAATCCGTCTTTTCCGCCACACCACCGGGAGTACCGGTCTTCCGGCACGTTGTATTGTTTTGCTCTTGCTTTCGCTAAATACTGGTCAGCTATTGGCGAAGTTGCCAATACCACAGTGCCATACTCGGCACGCATAATTTTACTGTTGAAATCAGTCGGATGAATAGCCATGGTAATCTGTCTTAAGGACAGCAACTTTTATTTTATACCGTGGTGGTTACCAATCACCACTCATTCGTAACCAATGCGACCTCTTCCGCCCCTTCTACTACTAATAAAAGGTGAACGGGCATCAACACCCATCGTCGAGGCGTCGTAATCCGGGTCGTTGATCGCGGTGTCACCCGAAAACAACTTCTGCCGTCCTGTACGAATTTCCCCAAAGACGGACTTGTCACCAAGCCCTTCACGAAGAAGGTCTCCTTTGAATCGTTTGTTCTGAATAATCGTTTCCTGTAGGCCACGATCAACAACGTCCATCTTCATTGCATAGTAAGTGAGCGCCCACGTGAAAGCATCCGTGCTATCGTCGTGACGAACAAACGGGAATGCGGTTAGTTCTTTGATGAAGGCATCGGTCCAGTATCCCTGAACCAGTTTAACCCGGCTATTTTCCAGTAAAGGACAAATCGCCTGCAATCTTGTAGTCTTTGACTTCAAGGGTCGCATCTCTTCGATCGGAACTTTTGCTTCTTTTCGAAGAACTTGAATGAGTGAGTGCCCCGACGCGGCCTTTTCGATGCATAGAACTTTTGCCTGGTAATGGGCGTAGTTTTGTTTTACAGCTTCAACTAAGTCAGGGAATCCCCAGCGACCTTTTACGATCTCTCGAATGTAAATCACAGTCGGATCTCGCATACTAATGCCAGCCACACAAATTGCCGTTTCGTCCGCCATCTGCTTCTCTGAGAAAGCACAGTCAGCGGCCAGCCATACAACGTCAAGTGGGGGACAATCCTCCTCCTCTACAACTTCGATCCAGCTGTTCTTAACAATCTGACCTTCTGAGGCAACAGGAACACCTTGGTAAAGTGCCGCGAATTTGAAGCTGCCCATGATCTTCTTCTGCGACTCAAGCATCGGCACAGAAAAAGTTGGGTTATCAGCCCAGTGTGACTCCCCCATCGAACGTTGGAGGGGGTCAGTAGACGGATCTTCGCAAAGTCCTGCGACATTGATCCAGCGCCAACCGAACTCGTTGTCAACTTCATCGTAAAGGCCATCACCATCCATCAGAACGCCATGCAGATCTTTCTCGTGAAAACGAGTTGCGATGATCATTTGGCAGTAATGGTTAGTTCTTCGCGTCGACGCCTGCTCCTGCCACCATGACTCAAGGTTGTCAAGTGCTTGTTTCGAATCCGATGATTTCAACGGGTCGTCAATTACCATGGCGCCAACGCCAGGGCTGTCCATATCCGTGGTTCCGGCGGTGAAGCCAGTTAGCACCCCGCCCACAGATGTAGAAAGGATGAAACCGCCACCAACCATGTCATACTTTGAGTCCGGGCAGAATCCAAGCCATTCGGGAAAAACCCGCTTGAACTCCTTCGACTTCATCATATGAACTACTTCACGGTGAAATTTGAAGGAGAGGGAAGCACCGTAGGAGGCAATGACGTGCTGTGTTCTTTGGTCCCTTCCGAGCAGCCACGCCAGGAACATAGTTGCAAGCATTGACTTTCCCGAACGCGGCGGGCAGGAAACAATCAATCGCTTGTACCTTCTCGTAGCAAGGTCTTCAAATGCCGAGCCGATCAATTCGTGAAATGGGGCAACCTGAAGGTCGCCATGCTTCATGATATCGCAGAAGGCAAGGAAGCAATCTCGGGCAGCTTTGTGCCGAAACTCCTGAATTACCATGCGCGGAGCTTCCATGAGCGTTAGTTCACGTATGCCCCGCTGGTATTTTCTCCATGAGCTATGTTCTTCCAGCTGGCTGGCTTTCGTGATTATGGGGCGCATTTCAATCTCCCGTCAGTTTCTTCAGGAGCTCCCCAACTTTCCCGTCGAACGCAACCGCAAGCTCTTGCTCGCTCTTGGAATCAATCTGTGTGAGGGAAACGATGTCCGAGGTGATTTCTCTGTGCGCTTTGATCGCACTGTTAAAGATGGAAACGAGGTCTCGAGTGGAGCACTCTTCCATCTGGTTGGCAAGCTGGTCTAGAGCATCTTTCGCCACAAGAAGGGTGTCTTGCGCAAGGATCTCTTTCTGCTTGATAATGTCTTCGCGTGATTTAGCCATTAGTAAAGCCTCTTTCTGCATTTGGAGCAACCGCCTCTCGGCGGCGGGGGATTCCCCTTGTAAGCCATGATCTTTTGCAAGATCTTTTTCGCTTCTTCCATTTCATTCCGCTGTACGGCGGTGTGGTAGCTATGCCAAAGTTCTTGAGATGAGTTCATTAACAAGGGGCAACGGGGCCAGGGTTACCTACGCATGGAACGCAACCTAGCTTCCATAGCGAGTTGATGGAGGCGAGTTGGAAGGTATCTTCCAAAATCCACCCTTTGCCTTGGGGTGATTTCGCCACGAAATAAAACCTTCCCTTCGGGGTCTGAATGAAAGTCTCCGGAACGATACCAACCAGGGAGCCCCCTTCGAGGTACAGTTGTTTTGCTTCGGGGTTCAGGGGGTCGATGTTTAGGAAGGTGTACGCCCCTAGAACAACGGCAAATTCACCGGCGTTGATTCCGGTAAACCATTCTGCATATTTTGACGCACGGTCAGAAATCGGGTCGGCTTTGCCAGCGACGTCATTCCACAGCTCGATCGCATATCGTGCTAGGAACTTTCCAGTTGGCGAGTAGAAAACTTCCTCAAGCGGCTCCGCAGTTTCAGCATCCCAAACAGTTACAACTAATCTACCATCCTCAGTATAGCTGTTATTGCTCAGAAGATAAATCGGTTGGTTGAGCGGATCAGGGAGGAATACCGTCTCGGTATCGCACACAAATACCCAGTTTCCTGACTGAGTTGCAGGATTGCTCCAGGTAACACCGTACGGCGCAGAGTAATCTTCGAGTGGCAATTTATCTCCGGTATACCACGGAACGTAGATCTCTCCGCTAGCAGAGTCAACGACGCCAGCCAAAGGTAGGCTAGTTTCGACGTTGGGCCCAGGGAAGATCTGGCGGCAATCCCCCCTTTGCACGCAAGGATCAAGGGCAATGTAAGGAAGCGTTTCTTCCGCCACAAGAACGTAAGTCTGGGTGTAGGTGTACTGAGATTCGGGGCTCAATCCGGTGAACGATTCGACCGAACAAGTGAAAGGTTCAATAACCTGAATCGAGGCGCCAGAAGGGACACTGCCGTTAATTGTATTGAAAGCGCCTGTAATAAGCTGTGTGGCGAAATCGTGACCAGAGGATGTAAGGTAGTTCTGACAAGAGAAATTTAACTCGAAACTCATACTTCTCTCGAAAACCATCGGGATTCGGTTCTTAACTGTGTTTGAAGAGCCTACGTAACGAATTACGATGTTGTTAGTTTGCTGAACTACGCCCTCGTTTTCGATCGCATCGGCGAGGCGAAGAACATTGACGCTGATTGGAATCAGGGGGGAGGCTATAAGGGCATCAACAATGAATTGCTCGATACGATTGATGGTGTTAAGTTCCATAGTTTATGGGAAGTTAGTGTTTGAACCGTTGATGTACCACCCACCAGCATCGTTTGGCGAAGTAGTTTGAAGGGTTGAGGCCAGCTCCAGAAAATTATTCGATGTGATCCAGTTCGGAAAATCGTTATTCTGGCCAACTGCACCCCAGCCAATTCGGTAGTCAGGGGCCTGATTCCCAGCTGTGTCGGTTGTCCACCCTGAGAGACCTTTTCCGGATACAGAGTTGTAACGTTGTGGAACGCGCCACGACCGCATAATTCCTTGCGGTGTATCAATCGCCGAGTCTCCATTACCTGCGCGAATCGCAGTCATTTTCATCTCGGCCTGCATCTGCTTCAGAGCGGCGTCGTAATCTTTGTAGACGTCCTCTCTGCGGCGAACCGTGTCAAGATAGTAACGGGCGATAGTCAGCGCCGTGCGGCGCCGATTGCTCGTAATTAAAACCATTCCGGCTTTTCCGGATTGCTCAATGTACGAGTCAATCAAAGAATTGGCGTCTTGAATCGCCATCTGCAACTTTGCCACATTCACCGTGGTGGCTGCTGCATCGTCGATGTTTGTAAGTTGTATGGCTTCTTTTAGTCCGAACGCGACGGTAAAGTCGTCGGGTGACGCACTTCGGGGATCGGATTTGTGGTTAGTTAAAACTCCTGAGCGATTCTGGTATGGGAAACCGTAACCACCGATCGTTTGACCAAGGTTAGACTGAATGCGGGAGCCATCAGTTGATTCGTCCGGGGCAAGAGTGTTTCTCGCTGCAACACGGTAAAAGGCGCGAGTCGCGTTGCGCTTCTTAACAACGTCGTTTGCAGTAGGTGGAATCGGACCACGCAGACAAAGGTTGAGGTCGAGTGGCGGCTCGTAGGAAACGAACGCTTGATCCCAAGGCGTCAGAGTGCTGTCTATCCCGATGGATACCATCGTGTCCGAGGAATAGATTAGGGTTTCCACCCCATACTGGCCATAGTTGACGGTGAATGACGTTAACGGCACCGGAACATTTGTGTCCAGTGGTGCGTCAAAATACAGAACAACTGTTGTTGGCGTCGTAACTAGAATTTCTTTGATCTTAGGCGCAGCCATCAGCTTCCTCAGCTATAAAGGTTGGTACGAGGGTCGTTGGAGAACGGGTGGAAATATTCGCTCACCCAGAATGAATATGCTTCTTGTGGAACTTCAATAACGTAACCGTCCCACTCCCGGTATTTGCAATTTTGCAAGTAGTTCGCGGCCAACCGAAGCGGCCATTCATCTCTCCAATTCACTTCCCAGGAGTCAATCGTAATGAGAAAACCTTCGAGCGTGTAATCAATACGACCAACGATTGAACCGCCGCGTTGCTCGTCATCGGCATATGGGGGGTTACTATAGTCGAAAGTTTCCGAGACTCGATCGAAAATTTCCCCGTCCCACTTCACGAGCAGATACCGAAGCTCACTCGGAGGATCCTCATGATAAAGAAAATCTTGGAAGAGCCACGTGGGCGATTGAATTCCGGGACGACGAATTGCCATGAGTTAAGAGGGGGGTTCGTGCCAAGTGGCTTCCCCGCCGTAAGGGTTCGGGCGAGGTGAAGTTCCGTACGCAGAGAATTTGCTCATTTCTTCTAATGAAGTCGGGAAAACAAAATCCCAGACCGCTTGTTCGTCGACGGGCGGTTCTACGTCTCCGCCACTGTCGAGTGGCTGCAATCCGTCGTTTTCGCCAGCGTGTCCATGCTGTAAATCAACGTGACGCACCCAGATATACTGGCCTTGCCTCTTAAGGCAAACACACAACCAGTCAGAATCCATTGGGCCATCTTCTTCGATGACTGTGCACCCGTGGTTTTCCAGTGATGCTGGAGGGAGGGTCCCGGCGGGGTACACCGGAAGTCGGACCATTGTGCTATTGTTCGGCATTTCAAGGTTTTTCTCTGCCTTGGGTGCCAACAACTGGGGGTCAAACAAAACATCTTGTAAGATCGCGTACTGGTACTCCCCGCTAGACGGTGCTATGTTAACCCTCTTACCAAGCAACCCTTCAGGTTGCCTCCCCACGAAAGCGGGCGATGTATCAATCCAGTGCGACGGAGCAGCTTGCTCCCCAGGTCGTTCAGCCGAGAATTCTCCAGTTGCCCCGGTGACTTGAGGTATATCGATGTTGTGATCATCAAAGATGACCTTAACTCGTCCCCGGTCCAGTGGGTCGTTTATATCAACAATCGTCCCCCGCAAAGTACCTCTCGGCAGCCCCGCGAATTTCATATTTGTTTCAGTTGCGTTCAGAATCGAAACAAACTGACTCACAAATTCAGAAGCTCTGAGTTTGGGCGGATGCATGCTCAAATACCGTTGTGAGATTTAGAAAATCTTGGTGTGTTTCTGGGGTGACGCCTGGGAGGGGGAGACAGGGGAGGGGGAGTCCGAACTTTGGCTGGTTTTGCCGGCTCTACAGGTTTTGGGGCTTCGGTAACCGGCTCTTCGACTACCAAGACTTCTGGAATAGTCTCGACGACTTCTTCCTGTGGGGGTTGCAGTTCTTCTTCCTTTGTTTTGAATGAGTTCACTTCGGGTTGCAGCATTGGTTTACGTCGTCTGGAAGTCATACGTAGGTTGGGTACTAGAAAGTTTTACCCCCTTTGCCTTTCGGCAAAGTTTGAATTGTTTGCTGGAGTAACACTTAGTTAGTGGTGACGGTCCAACCTTTGCTTTGAAGGGAAGCTTTTGCAGCAAGCCCCGTAGCACTCGGCGCAGCCGAGGTCCCCCCGTCGATGTTTACGGTCCCATTGCTTTGACCTGCGGTGTCGAGGGAAACAAGAATGTTATCCACGCTGGTTTGGTCAAGAGCACAGTTTACCCAGGCCGCGACGAAAAAGGTTGATGTGCAAGTGTCAAACATTCCCGCAGGGAATGTGGTCAGGCTGGTGCAGCTGGACCAAGTGGCGGTGAAATTAGTTCCGTTGCTAACGTTCAGCAGGGGGAAGGAGGTTAGGCTGGTGCAGTCGGCCCAAGCCATGTTGAAATTAGTTCCGCTGCTGACGGTAAGTAGGGGGAAAGAGGTTAGGCTGGTGCAACCTTCCCAGGTGCGGAAGAAAGTGGTACCCGAATCAACAAAAATGAACGGAAAACTTGTCAAACTGCTACAGTCTTTCCAGGTTCGGTCAAAAACAGTGGCCGAACTTAGGTCGTAAGCTCCAAAACTCGTGAGACTCGAACAACCCTCCCACGTCTGTACGAACTCGGTTGCGTCTCGCAACTGGTTGTACAGGTAAAGCGTGGAGATAGTTGCCATTGAAGAGCAATTAGCCCAAGTATAGTTGAAATTAAGCCCTGAGTTGAAATCCTTGGGTGGGAAGCTCTCTATAGAGGTGCAACCCTCCCAACCGTATGATAAATCCACCAATCCGGCAGTGTCTACATTAGGGTCACAGTTGAAGTTTGGCATGACTAATCCGGATTAGATACGGGAAAGGACGTTAGACTGCTGCAGTTTAACCAGGTGGCTACAAAGGTGGGTGAGTCTATGGGAGGCGGTGTCGGCAAGATTGTCACGGTGATAGGCTCACCGGGTCCAGAAGGCTCAGCCGGGGCACTTCGGAACGATATAGAGCGTCTTAGGCTGAGTTTCAGGGATCCTCCACGCAGCTTCTTGTTGCGGGTCAAAGAAACCATCCTCCGCAGCTGAGCCGTCCGCGATGAAATAAGCGTAACAAATCTTGTAATTGTTTGCGTCAACGCTATATGTCCCTGAAGGGTTATCGCAAGTTGGCGGACATTTGTAAATACTGGCATCCCAGATTGGAGCCTCAATAGGTTCTACTGCTGCGTCTAAAATATCGTTTACGTAGTATCCGCTCAAGAAACTACAAACATTGACGTTCAGGTAAACACCCTGCCAATTTCCGAAACCTTCGCTGGAAAAGTCAACTAACCGGTTGTGAAGAGGGTCGTAATCAATAAATTGCGCTTCTGAAAACTCGTCGTAGTCTACATCGACGGTCGGACGAACAGCAGCGTTGGTGTAAGCTGCGTCTATAAACGAAAAGTCGTCGTATCTTACCGTAGAGTACAGGAAGGGCTCAGAATACACATAGGTGTAATCAGTCCGATCGTTGTCTAGAACCACCTCCTCGTAAATTTTCGGGAGGCTGGCACCCGGCGGGCAGTCCATCTTCTCGGGCTCGATGTTGCTGCCGTAGTAAGCAAAATCTTCACAGATAAGAGCCGTCTTCTGCCAAACTGCTTCGTTGCGCCCATAATCCAGCGGCATTCGAACGAAGAAACGTTGCCAGTTGTCCAACGCAGGCCCATTGTTCAGGTCGGCTACAAGGGGGCTCGGGTATATATTCCTTGCTAGAAGTTCTGTCGTGTCTGCAACTTGCAGGTGCTGGCTGCCCCACAACCGAAGTGGTGTCTCAGCGTCGTAAACATTGGGGGACATCTTGTAAACGATTCCGCTGAAAACAGTAGACGAGATGTCCAACTGATACGAAGAAGTCAGAGAGTCGGAGATTACAATTTTTGGAAAGCTGGTCTTTCCAACAAGTGAGAGAGGACGGTACGTTACGGTGTAGAGACCTTCCGCGGAGTTAGCAGTGTAAGAAAACTCGTAGTCGTTTGTAAGGAAGCCGACTCCGGCTGCTAGGAGGTTTCCGTCACAGTAGAAAAGGACGGTCCCCATGTTCAGAGTCGAAGGTGGGGCTGAAATTGAAGTGTTCGAGTTGATCGCCACCCACGCGGAATCGTAGTACAACGCAGCAGCCCGGTTTTCCGCGCCGGGGTACGCATAGTCCCACCAGAGTTCCCCTTCAACAGGTCCCCCGAACAAGGAACTATTGGCGATAAACTTAAGTATCGAGTCCGGGAACAGGGTCCACACGGTGGGGCCATTTTCCTTTACGAGCACCGTCTTATAGGGTCCTGAAACAGTGATCCCAAGGTTACTAATGGTATAGTTCGCCCCCGCTGGCGCTAAACCGTTTGAATTTAAGATGTAGGTCGGAACATTGAAGGGTATGTTGGCACTCGCCGCGTTGAAAGTGAAAACGGTTAAAAACTCAAACCTGATGGGGACCCAGTATTGCGTATCAGGCTGACGATACAAGTAGACTCGTCCGGGACCTGCAAAAGGCTCTTGAATGTTTAGAACATTGTCAGCTGAGGACAGTCCGGTTATATCAAGGACGACGATACTGATTGTGCTTGGCGGAACCGAGTTCTGATTATCAACGAAAGTGGCAACATCGGGAAAAATAATCTCCGGAACAAGTTCTTGTTCAGGCGCTTCTCTATACTCAACTTCAACCCAGAACGGACATTCTTCCTCTTGTTCGATCGGAATCGCTAAGACTCCACTGGTGGTGTTCCACCAGAGTTTTCCAGGGGGGAGTTGCCCAGGGGTGCCTGAATCGATTGTCGCCCTTTGAGCGTACACCAAATCAACCACGTCGTTGAAAGCAAGCTCGCGCTCAATTACAGGTAGGTATAGAGAGTTGTTTTCGTCAAAACCATGCAAGGAAAGACTATCAAAAGCCAGATTGAATGGGAGAGGGCCTCCTTTGTTGCCCCACGCACCAAGAAAGTTTTCAAGGACGCATTCAATGTTCCAGTCAGAGGGGTCGCGCCAGTTTTGAATCTGAACTTGCAGAATTGAGTTTGTTGGCGTAACATCGTCGGAATAAGCCCACACAAGGAATGCGGTAACTCCTGGCGAGTTTCCTTCCAGGGTTCCCGGTATGTTTAGAATCCATCGCCCGGTTTCCTCGTTGTACGTTGGGGGAACATCGACAGACAGAGTATCCGAGTACGACAGGTAGAGGGGCTTGTCAAAGGCGTAAGCTGAACCTGCAAAAAGTATCGGGAACAGGTAAGGGAACAGACCTGTTGTATCGTAGCCTGGAAAAAGTATAAGTGTACCAGAGTCGTCTTTGCAGTTGAACTCGTTGTCTCCTGCTACACCAATTTCAGGTCTGTAGAAAGGAGCCGGTCGTGCAGAGGGGATGTCAATCCTAAGTTGCGTGTTATTGTTTATTTCCGTGAAGAACGTATCATCAACTTCGCCGAAGTTGAGCACCATGCCAGCGGCGGTTTCCGTAAGAGAAAGAATCGGGTAGGTGTATATATCAAGGTGAGCGATTTGACCGGCTTGAACTCTGTCGTCCCTTTCAATCTCTACAATCGCCACACGAGGCGAAGTGAAATCCTCGATGTCTTCCCAAGTTTTTACGGTTAAAACTCGTGGAAGAATAAAACTGTTGTAAACGCCGTAAGACCCACCAAGAAGCTGCCTCTTTTGTGAGACCGTCGCAGGAAGATTAGTCCAATAGTTACTGCCACTCCAACCCAGCATCTGAGCAAGAAAGTCCAGTTGGCCGTTAACTCGAGACTCAGTTAGGGATACCTGCTCTGTTTGTTCAGGGGAGAGATACTTGTTCGTGAAATTACGAAGTTCAAACTCGCTTGCGCTAAAACTAGGATTCGCTGCAGTCATTTAATTTAGTTCCACTCCGTAAGTTTCAAGGGCTAAATACTCCTGGCGAACGCACACAACGGGGCTCATCCAAAGGGTCGAGTAACCCTTGACTTGCTCGTATAAGTTAATCAAGTCTTCGTCGAAAGGTTTTGTTAACCAGTCGGCGATCGGTTTGTACTCCCTGTTGATTACCGGTCGAATGTCTTGAATGTCTAGCAACTTAGAGTTAAAGTCTACGTCGATGTAAGCAAGGTTGCAGAATGTCGCCGGAATTTCTTCCCCCCGCGAGTTAAACACGGTGGTTGGAACAGCTTCTGCAGGGTATATCGATAAGGCGCAGCGGGTAGCAGGCCCGGCCTGAGGTGTAACCTTTGTGACTACCCCTGAGACTGCTATCGACTGAATTTTCATGGTCAGCTCAGTGAAATCGACGCGCCAACCTGTTTGTAGACTGGGGGGAACAACATTAAACTCAAAGTATTGGCTCGTCTTATCAACTGAGATGCTAGAGGTTGCTACTTCTGATACGCCCACTGAGTCTACATAACTAAGAGTTGCACTCCCGGAGTAACTCATTCCGGGAGGACAGCGTAAAACAACCGTCGAGTAAGCCGATGGAAGAATTGTCTCCGGAGCAGCCGGCGAACTTTGAAACGTTTCATTACTTTCCCATTGGATAAACGACTCAACTGGTTGAACAAAACTAGGAAAGTACGTATCGCTGTTCGACCAGTAGGTAGTCGAATTCAAGAAAGCGTTTACTAACGGGTATCTCCAGCCGACTACTCCTTCACTGCTCGACGTTAAAATCAGCTTGGTTCCCGCCAACGAATAATTTTCTACCTGATAGTAATTCTCGACTGGGGAATCGTCGTATACCAGCTGGTAGGCGACAAGATAGCGACCGCTTCCGAAGTCAAGCTCTTTTAGGTTAAGGATGACGGGAGGAACAACAGTAGTACCGTACTTCCACACAATCTGACCTGCTTTAACAATTAGGTTCTCGAGCGAATCGGAGGTAATCACCTCTGCGGAAACTGGGCCAAATAGCCCTTCGCCCCACGGAATATACACGTAGCCTACATCTTGAGTTCCACCAAGTTGAATGGCGGTGTTTGTCGCAGGCAGTATGTCGAAAAAATTTGTTTGATAAGTTTCGCTTACAGCCGGCAGTCTCCGATAGATGGGTCTGCCGTCAATAACCCACTCGGTAGGGCGACTCTTTAGGTTTTTTACGTCAATATACTGAAGCGACGGTGTGTTTACACTCCGCCTTTGAGTAGATGTCTGTAGGATTTGAATCCCACCGCTAATTGGTACAAGCTGCTGGCTCATAGACCCATAGTCCCGTTTCTATAGTTCGGGGGAGAATAAGGATAAGTAGTCCCAGTAAACCACGAGAGCTGAGGAGTTTCAGACGCAGTGGCAGCATTCTCCCACACGTATGTGTAGGAAGTCGAGGTGTTGTTAAACCGCTCCTCATTCTTCGGAATTAGGGTGACTTGCGCGATTCCCAATTTGATCGCAGAAATGTCACGACCGAATTGAGACCTAATTTGCTCGTCACAAGAGTACACGTTTACGTAGCGTAAGAGGTTTCCCGCATACTCCTCAATTCGTGCGGTGTTGGTAACAATTGTGTTCGTCCAATCCGTAACTGTTGGTAAAGGTGCGAAAGCCCGCATAACCCGGTACAAGTTTCGCTCATCTTTAGACAAGATAGTATCTTCCGAGTAGAGGGCGTAAGCAGGGTTAAAGTACGGGATATACGGGAGCGTAAGGAATTCCCCCTCCGTAAACTCAGAGGAAAGGACAAATAATCCGTTTTCAACGTATACGGAGAAGTCAAAGAGGGGACTTACATTAGCCGTTGCCGTGTAAGAAAGAACGGTGCTACCCTGCCTGAAGATTGTTGTGTCACCTTTGAAGAACCGAAACATTCGTGTTGGTTCGGTCACACTCTTGTCAAAGAGAGCGTTCGAGAGCTGTAGGTTTTGATCAGAGGTGTAAGCAAGAGGAATAACTAAAGATTGATCTATCAGATCGTTAATCAGAGTGCTGCCGGGTGTAAAAAATTCCGCTGCGATGAAATACTGCGGAGTCGAAACACTGGTTTCTCTGTACTCCAGGTAGGTCCCAACTGGGAACCGTGGTTTGTACTTGAAAATTGGTAAGCCGGTGTCCGAGTTCTGAACGATTATTTCCTTAACTATTCCAAGTTCAACCAGCTGATCAAAATAGTTTTTGGTGGAAAGACCATTCGGCTGGTATATAAAACCCTGTAAAACGTACGCAAACTTGTTCACGCCCCCTTTCACCGGGTCAACATAGTTGAAGTATGGGTCAGCAACAGCACTTGGTCCTGGGCCAATTTGGGGGGTAGTTACCCACTGCCCTGAAGTGTAAGAACCGCCTGTGGTCAAGGTTAAAGGGGTTGCTTCGGAACCAAGCAAACCAGCTGACAACGCACTGGTCACATTGTTTGAAGCTTGCTCCAGTGTGAAGTCCTGAGAAACAACCCAAGCTAATGCTCCGGGACGCTTTTCGAGGGGGACCGAAGAAGTGGGGTCCGGAATAAATTGACCGTCATCCGGAACGTAGTCATACTGAACAATTTCGGGGTTGTATACGCTTGCTTGAGTTATAGTGTAGCTGTTTCCTACCAGCCAATCTGAATACGCTTTGACTTCAGATATTTTTCCCTCTACGATTAAAACTGGAATTTCCGCCTTAGACCCAATATTTACATTGTCTAGGATAACGTGAAGTTCCCCATCTCCTCCGTCACTTGGGCTCCAGTATACAATATCACTTTGAAGATAATTCCCTGCCTGAAGAAGCTTGATTTGCCTCATCCCAAGGTTTCCATACACTGTCTGATCTTTTTTATTGTCCGAGTACGGAGTGAAAGACGACAAAACAGGGTAGTAAATCTTGGACGGAATTGTTTGAAGAACCAAATCGTTCTGACTGAGCAATTGCTCGGAAGGCTCAAAAGTGTAAACTTGCGTGTAAAGGGCTGCGGAAGCAGCAAGTTGAGGAGGTGTGTTGAACGCTTTGGCCGAAAAGACCCGAGGATTTACGTATCGGTCAGGAGCGTCAAAGGTTAAGTTAAAGGCTGAGTCGACATCACTAACGCTCGGGTCAGTGTACGCTGGAAACACGTTACCAGGCTGTAAGATCTCAAACAACCGATTTCGGAAGTTTAGCGAGGAATTTCGAAGATTCACCCCGTACGAGCTGTTAGCATCAACCTCAAGTGTGATGTCGTACTGAACTTGACTAAGTGTAAGGGGATACAGATGCCCAGTCATTCCAACCGGCACTGAAAAGTTGACAACGTTTTGACCTCTGCTCAACTGCTCTTCCGTCAACTCCACACCGTCTGGTCCGAGGACGAAGAAAGAAACTTGACCACTCGGCAAAACATAGTTGGTTAAATAATTGTAAGAATACTCGGAGCCTCTGTTAGGTTGGACGGAGGTTTGAGTACCGATTCCGTAAAAGTCGATGAAGAAATCTTGCCAATCTTGGCTGCTAACCGGATTCTTTCTACGAATAAGCGTGAAGAAACGTTCCTGAACTTCCTGATATGTTTCTACGTCCGACCCGCCAGTCGCCGGTTGGGGGTTAATGGCAGATAAACCAGCCACGTTCACCGCAGATGAGCCAACGATGGAGTTGGCGGGAACATTGTAAATGGTGCCAACAAACTCAGAATAAACTGAGACGTACAGAACCGTCTCTCCCGGTGGGAAAGTGTGCGCGTCTAGTGTAACGAAGTTAAAAACTTCACCCCCCGTTAAGTTCGGGTTGGTGGTGAAAACAGAGCCAGAAGGAACTGTGACTGGGGTGTTTGACGCGGGTATGGTCAACACAAGACGTGCGATTGAAGCCGTCCCCAAGCGACGCATAGCGCCTAGGAAAGGTCCAATCCATTCAATAAGTAATTTCTGTGGAAGCTGATTTAACCAGAAGAGGAATTCACCCTGCGCAAAAACCTGCCCTTCAAGCAAGGCTGCCAAAGGGTTTCCCGCACTAAAATCGTTAAGAGTCTGGTTAGACGCAAAGTAGACTCTCTGGGAAGCTGCTTGAACAAGTTGAGCCTCGTTTCTAGGGTCAATGGAAACAGAGGGTAGCGGAGCGTATCTAGGCACGGGGAAACCTCCTTAAAGCGGGCAAACTGTTACGGTATTTCCTGCGCCTACGGAGTAGTTTTTACAATCGATGTCTGCTTCTGAGTAGTAAACCCCGTTATCAATAACCAACTGCTCCAGTAAATTGTCGATTTGATCTTTTAAAACTAGCTTTGTTATCAAGTCCTCGTTATCTAGACCTGCAAATTTCTGGGGAATTGTAGGGGAAGTGTAACCCGGAGGGTTGTTATATTTGTCGTTCGTTGTAAAACTTTTTGGGGCGTTTTCCCTGACGTTGGCAGGGTTACTAAGATCGAGATCAGGGTCATATCCAAAATTCCAGACACCTGTAACAACCTTAGAGCCGGAAATAGCAATTCCGCTAATCAGCTGACCACCTTCAACGTTTGGTTGGGGGGTCGTAAGGGTGATATACCGGGAGTCCAAACCATTTGGTCCCGATGTTACAAGGGAGTTCAGGCCGAGCGGAGAATAATGCCAGTCAAGGTCTTGACCGTCAAATGAAATTTGCTTGGCACCATTTAGCCACTGGCTTGTAACGATGACACCACTAGAAAAAGTTGTCTTCATGAATCCCTACGGATTACCTTCTTACACTGGTTTTACCCTACAAAAAATCCCCAGCCGAAGCCGGGGACAAGTAACTCTGAAACCGATGAATCAGGTGCGTTCCCAGTAGTTAACCGTAAAGGCACACTCAATCGTCTGAACGTTTCCGCTCTCACGGTCAACGTCAGCGGTTGTAACTGACTTATACTGACAACCGTAAAGAACGTATTGGCCGCCTGCAGGAGCAGAACCAGAACCGATACAATCTTTGGGGGTTACAGTAACTGTGATTTCCTCACAGTTGTATGAAAGCCAGAATTGCTCGAGTTGTTTGAAGATGGTAGGGTCGTACGGGGCCTCTAACGTTACGTCGTCTGCGGTTCTTGGTCCGATGACGTGGTACAGTCTGTTGCCAGATCCGTTGGCGTACCGACTGTCCTCGGCTGAATCCTTGACACCGCTGAACTTAGTGAACACCGCTGTAAAAGTGGGTCCACCAAGAGCTGTGAATGAAACTTCGTACTGAGACTTGGTAATTGGTCTTAAAATAGCCATGATGACACCTCCTTATGTATTTCTTGGATCAACCAAGAATGTTGGAGATCATCGCGCCAGAACCGATAAGACCAGTGGCACCAAGACCAACCAGGTTAACAACACGCTCAACAGTGATTTCAGCACGAACCACGCGGCGCTCACGAATGTAGTACTCGGGGCGAACAGCAGGGGTGCCGGTCAGTTGATAGGTGTAAGCGAAAGCAGGGGTAGCAGCGTTAGCGCCACCAGCAGGCATTACGCTGTCTGAAGGACCATTGGGGCTGTAGAACAGCAGGATTCCGTTTGAAGGGAATACAGGCTGCAGGGTGCCATCGGTGGCAAGATAACGGCCTTCAGCAACGCGCAGACCACGCTCAAGACCGAAGTAACGGGCAAGAAGGTCTGTGTCGACTGAATCGGCAGTGGTGTACTTGATACGCTCAAGGATAGCCTGGTTGGTCAGCAGTTGATCAAATACGGCAGTTCCCAGAACCATGGAGTTCGGGCGAATACCAATCTGGTTGGCAACTGAACGCTTCAGGGTCAGAACGTCTTCGATCGGGTTGGAAGTCAGTGAAGACCAAGCCGAAGGGCCAGCTGCAGAAGTGTAGCTAGCGGCAAAGTTTGTCCAGCTGGTGAAACCAAGACCGGTTTGAGTAGCAGCGCCAGCGCTGGGCTCGTAAGGGTTGTAACCAGCAGTTACAGTCACAGCCTGGCTTACGGTGTACTCGTAAGCATTCATCAGGCGGGACATGGCGTTGCGTGTTTCAATCGCACGCAGGTCAACTTGCGCAGGACCTTCGCCAGCGTTCTCGATGACTTCTTCGGGCAGTTCCCAAGCCACGACTTCTTGCTCAAGCGCATAAGGCTCGGCGTCGTAACGGCTTTGAACGAACGGAATGTTGGTTCCGTATGCACGACGGAAATCGTTGATGGCGAACTGCTCTTTGCCGAAGCGCAGAATGCGGCCAGCACGAGTCGGGGTGTCAACAACAGGGGCAATAAAGTTGGCGATATTAGTCGCCGGAAGCATGAAACCTTGTGCGAGCGTAGTCAGAATCGGATCTACGCCAGCATAGGTTTGCTGGAGGTTCATCATGGGAGGGAGGCTCCTAAATAGTTAAACGACTTCAAATGGTTTGAAACCACAGTTGGGACTTACACCCGGAGGATGCCCAACTGAGTTTAGTTATCAGGCGAAGCTGACAAGAGCGAACTTGCGACCGCCGATTCCGATTTGCTCGCGAATCAGAGGAGTGGTGCCGTCCAGGGTGACGGGGGTGCCGTCGCCAACGCCAACAGCTTGACCCAGATCGTTAATTTCGAGTTGGGTGTTGAGGGTCAGATCGGTTAGAGTTGCAGCAGGAGCAACTTCAACCAACAGAAGACCGGAAGTAGCAACGGTCAGCTGACGAGCGGTGTAAGGCTGAGCCAGAGCGGTAGGCATATACGCCTGGTTGATACCAACGATGGTGTCTACGCCGCCGGGGGTAGTGAAAGCATCTGGGGCAGCAGCGAAGTTAGGGCCAGCCCAGGTAGCGTAAGAAACGGCGCGGAATTCGCCGATTTCAACAACACCGGGATCGCCATCTTGATTGTCAGCAGGAGCTTCGAAAGTTTCTGCGTAACGGATGTACTGGCGGCCATATACGGGACCTGCGTTTGTAGCCATGTTAATGTCTCTTAATAATAGGACTTCAATGTTTTTTGTTTGCTCTGGGGCTTGTTTTTAACCCAGTTAAACTGAATGGTTTTACCCTTATCGGTAGTCGATGCTACACCGGCAACGGTCGTAGCATTGACATTCTTTGCCTGGCATAGGGAGGGTACCCATCGGTTGCCAGCCAAGTCGGCCAAACATAACGCAATCAGGGCAAGTTCGTGAGTCGAGTTTTGGAACTCGCATCATTTCCTGGTATCCCTGATCTTGTCGAACGTAGTACTGGCCGAGATTGAAGAAAGAGTATGAAGGGTTAGCTAAGTAACGAACAACACGAACCAGCAACCCAGGCCAACTCTTAACTTCGCTGAAATCTTGTGTCTTGTCGCCCAACAGAATTCCTCCGTTGTCGAGTGCGTCTTTTGTTTCAACCAAAAATTCTTGAAGCGGAGGGAGCATTTCGCCGACGATTGTGGGCCATGCCCGCTCCATCTTGCCACGAGGGTTGATATCTTCGGCGCCGAGGTTGACAGCGGCAAGCGCAGAGATGAGAGTTTTGTCGAGTAACGACCTCTCGTACTCATCCCACCTCATTTGCTTATCTCGAAGACCTTTCACCAAAACTTTCGACTCCTGAGTCATGCGCTCTTCAAGCTCGGCTTGAGAATTCACTTTCTTTCGAAGAGCCTCGGCTTGGGTGAAGTAATCTCCCCTCCGTTTCGTGGCCATGCCAATCAGAGAGAGGAGATCCATTTCAAACCTCAGTTGTACATTGTGCGCTTGATAGCTTCGACGTAGTCAATCCCTTCGGACTCGACCATCTTCAGAGCTTTTGCGTGAGGATCCAGATCTTCCTCGGCAAACTGGAAGGTTCCGCCAGCGATCTCACCGTAGGAAACCATCGAAGGAAGCTTGCTCAGAAGGCCAAGCAGTTTCGTGGCAGCCGTTTCACCCTCGGAGAACTCCAGGGTTCCGAAGTCAAGACCTTCGCAGTAGCTTTGAAGCTCGGACTGAGGCATAATGCCGTCGGTCAGGCGACCATCTTCGTAGATAGACTCAACGAACGAGGCGATTTTCGCTTTGCGAGCGTTCATCTTCTCTTCAGCGAAGCGGCGCTGGAGTTCGGAATGCTCTTTCTTCAGGCGATCCAGCTCCTCGAAGATGGCGGAGGGGAAACCGTCTGGCTTGGCTTGGGCCATTGAACCCATGCCGTAGTCCATACCGCAGTGGTCAGAGGAAAGCTCGTTGAAGTCTTCCTCCTCGTCACCTTCACCGTCTTCGTCGTAAGTTGAACCGAACCCAGTTTTGGTGTAAGGGTTCTTCTTCTCGCCGTGCTCTTCAGCGAACACACCTCCTGAACGCTTCGTCTTCTGGTTAGGGCCACCGTCAAAGTCGCCGCTCAGATTGTCCTCGGCGAATGCACCGTCGGGACCAACAACTTGGGCAGCCTCGTCGATTTCATCCATCGCACCGGGAGTAAGTTGCTTCTTAGAAGATTTCTTCTCACCTTCGCAATCCTCAGAGAACACACCGCCGGGTCCGGTGATTTCAGCCACACCGCCTTCGAAATGACCGGGTTCCAGTTGACCTTTCTTGACTTTGGCTTTGCCTTGCGTCAGGTCGTCCACTTCGCCCATGGCAGTTACGCCCAGCTCAGAAGTTGTCTCATCCGCTTCAGGCTCAGCGTAGTTGATCTTACCGCCCTTGGTGGCTTGACGTCCGGTGCTGCTTGTCTGACGCATTACGCGCATACTTCCGTCTGACATAACGTTGATGGTGTTCACGGCGAACACTTCGTTGTCAGGAGATTCTTCAGTTTCGGTGGGAATCTTGGTGTCAGCATCTGCGCGGCCAGCAGGGTTTGAACCGGAGGCAGTCTTAGGCTGATTGGGCTCAGGGTAGCTGTCAGCGTCGGTGTCGTATTGATCACCGTTCATGGTGCGATCTTCACCATCAGCTTGACCCGCCCAGCGAGATTCACCAGTTGCGTTATCTGAACCGTCTTTGGCAGTTTTCTTCCGGTCGGAATCTTGCTCAGAGTTCTTAGAAGAGCTGACGCGATCGGCCTCCTGCTCTCCACTCTTGGCGGTGTTCATGCGGTCGTCGCCAACGCCGCTTTTGCCTTCTTTACCGGTCTTCATGCGGTCGGCGTAACCGTTGTCAGACGAACGAGCTGTGTCATAGCGACCAGTCTCGTCATAATCCATTTCGTCGCCTTCTTCCATTTCGACCTTTTCGCCAGGGTTAGCCTTGGCTTTGGCCTTCATTTCTTCGGCTTTCTTTCTGAGTGCCGGGGGCAGCTCTTTGTGTTGTTCGTCGTAGACATTTTCTACAACTTGAACTACTTGGCCGTGGGCACCTTTGGCGTGCTTACGGCTGATTTTTCCGTCTTCCATAAATTGTTCCTCTGGGAATTGGTCTTCAAGTTCAGCCGTCTGCTGAGTGATTTCGTTGGTTTTGATGCCAGGCTTGGTTTGTTTTCTGCCTTCGGTGAATTGTTGGTTTTCCCCGGAGTTGGCTTTTTCAGCTGGAGCTTCTGCACCAGCCGCTTGATCCACGTTGGTATCCTGTTGAGTGTCGCTTGCTTCTTGAAGATCTTTGACAGCGGATGAAACATCTTGTCGAACTTCTTCAAGTTTTTCGCGGAGAATCTTAAGGGGGCTCTTTTCAACGATCAAGGTTGGCCCAAGTTCGTCGTCAAAGATTTGATCCGGGGACAAAGTTACAGCGAAGTCAAAACACCCTTCCGCCTCATTAAATGAGAAAGGTTCGAGTCCTTTAACCGCAGGTGGTGATGCCCCCAACAAGGCCAGGTGCCTTGCGCTCCATTTCCCCCCGTGCGGGTTGATTTGGCTGTCCGGAGAATAGAAGGAAATCGATACTTTCCTGTAGTGACCATTCTTGACTAACTCTTTTGCTGTGTCTGAAAAGGAGACATCAGCATAAAGGTTTTGTCCTTCTCTTGAAAATCCTTGGATCCACCCGAAAGAAGGCAAACTGTCGTTATCCCCCTGGTGGCCAAGAACTATAGGAGCTTCATGGATCGAGGGGTCGTATGTGTCGACAACTTGTTGAAGATCGTCTGGAGAGAATGTCCGCTTAATTCCTTGAGCAGAGGTTTGATCACCCGCACGAAATACGTGAATTCTTTTAGTGAACACAGTCTATAAGGGATCTGATAACATTTTTTACCCTTCTTCTTCAGCGATCTGAATTTCCTGCTGATCTGCCGATTCCTCTGCAGGTAGAGCAGTTTCATCAGCCGCAACTGCACTTTCATCCCCAAAAATTGAGCCAAACAGGTCCTGATCTTCCTCAGGGTTGTAGGTCGTTGCTGAAGCAGTGTCAGCCGGCCCACCACTCTCTTTCTTATCGTCCAGTTCAACGCGGAAGTGCCGCTCTATCCATTCTTTCTTTGGTGTGAAACCAGATTGAATGAGCAGAGAAACGTCCGGCATTGTTAGAGTTGACTCCTCAATCCGAAATTCTCGTGTGAGAACGGGAGCAGCAACGTCAGTTCCGAAGTTCAGATCGACGATCCACCGAACAAGAGTTTGCGTGAGATTCTGTGAGATAATCTCAGAAAGTTCCGACGCTTTGACAATTCTGACAACGTTCGCAACTTGAGAGGAAGCACGAGAGCCAGCCTCGGCTTGACCTGCTTCATTCTCCCCACATAGTAGAACGCTAATTTCTTTGTCAATATAGTCGATCAGATTTTTGAAAACGTCGGGGCTTCCGGTTGGTGTCACGAAGTCTAACTCGTAACCTTCTGGAAGGATCATCGCCGTTTCTTGGCTCAGGTTGGAAAGGTGGTCGTACAAAGTATCGATTTCTTTCGTGCTTGCGCTCAAAGGTGCTTTCGCAACTGCGGTGGGTGTAGCATACCGGTCCCCATAAAGAACGTACGACTCAATCGCCCTGCGACGAAATTTAACGAGTGGGTACAGAATGCGGCCCAAAGATGAGCCGTAGGGGTCGCCGTTGTGAGACACCCAGTAGCGGTTAACGATGAATTTGCGCGTCGGAAGCTCTACACCCTCGAACATTCGGTTGAATGTCAGGCAACGCATTGTGAATCCCGTCTGAGCATTCTCCTGTTCCTGGAAAACGAAGCGACGCTGATCACGCATACGAACGTCAAACGGAACCACGCCCCTTTTCGTCTTTTTCCACATCACTTCTCCAACGGAGAAGCCGGTGATAATTGCTTCGGCTAAACCTTTATAGATCTCATCTAGAGGGATTTCTTCAAGAACTTCGCTTACAAAATCCCTTACGGCAATGTCGCCCGGTTTATCGCTGTATTGCTCGACGTACCATGGGCGAGACGTAACTTCTTGAACAAGTTTGGCGAAACAGCCTTGAACCTGCTCGTCGTAAAGAAGGCGCTGATATACAACTAGGGCGCGGTTCCCGCCCTTTTGAATGAGGAGATCGTCGTTTGGTCTGACGATTGTGTTACCTTGACCAGTGAACGGGCTGCTAGACCCGAACATGTAAATCGAAGATAAATTATAGGGATCAGAAGTATAACGTGCTACTTCTCCCGATGGCACTGGGGCTGTTTTGAATCTTTGAGCCATCCAATCCTCTGGTAGTTCTAGTCCTTATTGATAGTTTTACCCTCGACGGAGTCTGGAAAATTCTGCGAGACGTAATTTTCTAACTTTTCCAGGATCCGAGAATATTCGTCGTAAAGGCTTTCGCTTGACGTTTGGCCCATGTAATTTCGGCAAGCCGAGATTAACCGGTAGATATCTTTTTCTTGTAATGAGTACATTAGTTTGCTAGAGTGAATTGCATTGGTGGTTGAGGAACACCGTTCACAGAGTACTGGATAAATACATGATACACACCATCATCTCCCCCAGTTTTCCAGTCACCTGTGACGCTTATATCCGACAGTCCGGGCACATTTGCAGAAATCGAAGCCTGCAACTCAGAGTTGACTTGGCCCGGATCCATGACATCCAGAATCCGATCTGCAATACCGTAATTTGCTCTAATCACCCGTTCGAAGTATCGAGTTTCAACTACGCTGCGCACTTGCTGAGTGATTAACGCGTAATCTACACTTGTTGATAAGTTCCCGTTGACAATCGTCAAAGGGTACGTAAGTCCGCGAATACTGGAAGATAAAGGTTCTGTTACGCTCATCGGTATCTACGGGAAATTTCAAATTCTAAGTTGTTCAACCTCCTGCGTATATCCTCGGCGGGAAGGGAACTTTCAATGACTTTGCTGACCTCTTGCCGCATTCCGGTGTGGCTCAAGGATCGATAGTAGGAAGGATCAACCAGATCCTCTTCTTGTTTTACGCTGGAAAGAAGGGAGAGGCAAAGGGTTTCGGTTGAAACCCCTTGCGCTCTAGCCCTTAGTTCAAGCTGTAGTAGAAGAGAGTCAGGAATCAGTAGCGTTAATTCCTTGTTCATTGTGACTCTCATTTAGGTTAGAAACCGGTATTGTTAGTTCCCAATCCTTGAGCATTCAGCTCATTCTGCATCTGACCAATGGCAACCCGGATCAGATCGATCTGGATTCTTTCCAGTGTTGGAACAGGAGTTACGAACACCTTAGCGTTGATAATTCCGTTCTCGAGTGAGGCAGGAGGGTTAATCCGAGCATCACAGATAACCTGGAAGGCATCACTTGGGCGAGCGCCGAACAGAGCACCTCGTGAGTACAGCTGGTTCAGAACGCTGTTGCCAACCGAGATGATCTGGTTGAACGCAACGCCGAAGCCGTCGATCACGTTGAAGATCTGACTGTCGAAGGCGTTTCTCAGCGAACCGTAAACAACGTTCAGAATGACGCGAGTGTTTACGAACTGATACAGGCGCTGTTGAGCATCGGCCGAGTTGACGCGAGTTCTTCCACCCCAGACAAACACCGCGCTGGTTGGGTAACCAGGCAGGGTACGGATTGCGTTGCAACCGTCAGGATTCAGCAGGTTCTGCTGAGCCGAGTTGATCGGAATCTGGGCAGACACGGCGTCGGCAAGTTGATACTTGACGCCGGCAGGTGGGAACTGGTAACCTTCCGCACGGTAACGACGCAGGGCGATTCCAGTCACGTAAGGCGAAGGGGGAATCCACTGACCTGAAGCGTTCTCGATGTAAGGACCGTAGTAAGCGATGAAACCAAAGGGTTGGAAATAACGCTGACTGTCTGTGTACAGACGGTTTACGTTGTCAACACCGGCTTCGATGAACTCAGCCTGAGGAACACCGTTGAAACCAATTCCACGAAGAGCATCGTTGATGATTTCTGTGGAGGTGATTGGGTCGAAACGCCAGAGAACACTCGGAGGAGTTGTCTCAGGTGTAAAGTTCAGACCAACTTGTGAACCGTAGCAAGGTTGACCAACGGTAGTCAGATCGCCGTCAGCAGGAACAACCGCCCAGTCATAGACTGAACCGTTGTAAGTAACCGCGACCCGGTCGCCGGTAACAACGGGAGTTGTTCCGTCGGGTGCAGTACCATCTGCAGTAACTTCGAAGTAAACACCAGTT
>Ga0315284_10002387_pt1 | contig 26916 bp, 46 predicted proteins | sample YL17G09_16_MG_FD_203696 | JGI IMG/M metagenome (GOLD analysis project Ga0315284, IMG submission 203696) | Sediment microbial communities from Yellowstone Lake, YNP, Wyoming, USA - YL17G09_16 | ecosystem: Environmental > Aquatic > Freshwater > Lake > Sediment | place: USA: Wyoming | collected...
GCTACGTCTATCTCGCTTGGCAACTTCCTGTAGCCTGCATCACGGAAGGCTTGCTCTATCGCTCTAAACGCGTCGTCTTCATCCGAATAACGATTAGAATGATTTGCCACCTCTGCCAGAATGTAGTCAATTTCAATCCTTAGCTTTTCATCCATAATCGCTCTCTCCTCTACTTTTAAGTGGTTTTTCTCTCCTCAAGGGTGCTGGAATCCAGTGGAGATTGTCTTTTGTCCACACCGGTATCTTCGCGGCGTCTGCGGCATCGATAATCTCTGCTACCCACTCAAACTTAGTCTTATGCTTACTTGCCTGGGGACCTGTGAGCTGGCCTATGATTACCCAGTCTATATGCCCTTCGTGGAGCACTTCCTCAATATAAGGTAGCCCCTCATAACCTATCCGTCCCAGTAATGGCTCAATAGACAGGAACTTCACTTTAGCGTCTACCCGGGCAAGGTTAGTAGTAGACAGGTCAAATGTTACCAGGTTGGTCACCGTGGCTCCTACCCAGCAGTTATCCGGCCACTTGAACTGCGCCAGGTTATAGGGCCGCTTGGTAAGAAAGACAAAGATAACGTCCGGATAATGCCTTGTATGGGATATAATCCACTGGGTTGCCTCCATGGTATCCTTGTAGAACAAATCGATGGTGGAGCCCACAAATACCATGTCTCCCGGCTTGGCCTTACTCCACTCAGTTAGCTCTTCAATGTCAAAGCGGATAGTAGGGTCCCAGTGAAAGCGTTTATAAAGAGCACGACTATAGCAATACGAACAGGCGATAGGACAAAGCCCTTTTACCGGGTTGCTGGACCAGCCAGGCTTACCCGCGCCATTACGAAGCCAACAGATCTTGGAGTGCTGCATCGATATCCTCCACTTTGTTCCCGCACTCAGGACATACCTTAGCGTTCACTGAAATGTTCTCCAGGCACACTGAGCATTCTCTGGTGAACAGACATGCCAAGAGGTCGATACGGTCTAAGTCTGGCATTTCCCCGTCCTGCTCTTCTCTATGAACCTCTCCAATGCTTGCTCCTCAACCCTGAGCCGGTGCCGGCCCACTCGAATAGCCGGCAGCTCACCATTATCGATCAGCCGATACACGGTCTGAGCCGATACATTCAGCCTGTTAGCTACTTCTTGCACTTTTAACATCTATGCCTCCTCACTTAGCCAGAGCCAGAGCCATAGCCAGAGCCATAGCCATCGCCATAGCCATCGCCAGAGCCAGAGCCAGAGCCAGAGCCATCGCCAGAGCCAGAGCCATAGCCAGAGCCAGAGCCAGAGCCATAGCCAGAGCCAGAGCCAGAGCCAGAGCCATAGCCAGAGCCAGAGCCAGAGCCAGAGCCATCGCCAGAGCCAGAGCCAGAGCCATCGCCAGAGCTATCGCCAGAGCCAGAGCCAGAGCCATCTTTTACATTTTCCATACAGGAACTCCTTGAATACCCTGTCGAGCTTTCTCTGTACAGGGTATAATCTCGATAGCTTGGGTTAGAGTAACGATATCTACCTCGCACGGGAATTTGCAGTCTTGTGGCCTGGACACACCATCTACCGCTAACTGGGACAAAGACGCCGCGCCATTCCAATACCAAAGTCTCCGTGCCTTTCGCACAATGACCTCTTGCCCCTCTCTCTTTTGAAGATAGCCAGCAAATACCCCGGCTGAGTATGTGCGAACGATGCAGTATTCCATACCCTCTACCTTCTCAGCCTTCTGGGTCTCCTTTGGGATATATTCAATCCCATTGATTACCAGTGTCTCCACGCTTTGTTTAGCCATATCCCCTCCTCTTGTATTTTGTTATTAAGATTGTATCAGGTTTTATCGGGCTTGTCAAGAGCGAGATCTTTCTGAATTCTTCGCAGCCAGGCGTCCTTTCCTTATATATCTATGGCCCACGCCGGACATTTACCCGGCTGAAAATCTTTTACTGGGCAAGCCAAGCAAACAAATTTTGGTTTCTCGTTAAGGTAGAGACATTTAGTATATCCCATCGCAATAAGCTCACCACAAAGACGAAGCAGACGCTCTTTCGCTTCATCCCAGCTTGCCAGATAACTATCCTTGCCGGTCCCCTCCTTCATTGCCTTTATTACTAGCCAGCGCTCCCCAAGCTTTATATTCCCGTCTCTAATTCGTTTAACTTGCACCGGCTCTGTTGCTTCAAATAATTTTGCCTGTTGCTTTTGCTCTTTTACAGGTTCCCCAAACATCTTATCAAAATCATCAACCATAATCGTAGTTGCGAGGGGACTGCCTCCTTTAGGTGGCAGAGGAATCGCAACAGACCTCCTTTCTAAATAGTTGCAAAATCTTTTCTAGGTGTGGTATAATATATATGTGGACAGAACTATCAGGGTTAGACTTCGGGCTTCTCCAGAACAGGCTGATGCTTTGTACGAGACGGTCAAGCAATTCACTCAGTCGTTTAATAACGTCTGTTGCGTTGGCTGGGAGAAGAGCGAAACCAACTCTTATAACTTGCATCGCTTTACTTATCATTCTTGCAAGGCAGAACTTCCCAACCTTGTCTCCGACCTGCACATACAGGCAATACGAAAAGCCTCCGAGTCTTTGAAGTCTGCCAATGCTCTGATAAAGAAAGGACGCAAGGTATCCTGTCCGCAATCCTTGCATTGTGCTCCCCGATACAACCTGCATACCTATAAGGTCTACTGGGATAAGGGCATTATCAGTATGTCCACCACGAATGGCAGGATGAAGATACCCTTCAAGCTCCCCGAGTACGCTCAGTATGCCGTGGGCTGTCCTACGGCAACAGCAGACCTTATCAGGAAGAAGGGCAGGTTCTATCTTCACATTGTAGTCAATCTCCCTGATGTTGAGTTTACCCCTAATGGAAAGGCTGTTGGCGTTGACCTCGGGGTTACCCGCCCTGCCGTTACTTCCGACAACCGATTCCACGGGAACAGGCACATGGCAGAAGTCTCCAAGCGAAACTTGCGCCTCAAGCGTAGTTTGCAATCCAAAGGCACTAAGTCTGCTAAAAGGCATCTTAGAAGCCTCGCTGGTCGAGAACTTCGATTCAGGCAGGATTGTGACCACGTTATCTCCACTTCTATCCTCAATGGCATTGAGCCAGGAACAACTATCGTTGTGGAAAACCTCACCAATATCAGAACTCGGTGCAAAGCCTCTCGTGGGGAAGCCAAGCGTAGGCTTCACTCTTGGAGCTTCGCTCGACTCAAGGGCTTCCTTGAATACAAAGCTGAGGCTATTGGTTGCCAAGTTGTCGCTATAGACCCTCGAAAAACTTCTCAAAGGTGCAACCGATGTGGCTACACCTACAGGGGCAATCGCAGGTCTCAATCCGAGTTCCTTTGTCGCAAGTGCGGTTTTCAACTTAATGCCGACCTCCAAGCGTCCCGTAATATTCGGGACAAATACCTTGTCGGTTGGAGTATATCTCCTTCCGATGCGTTGCCGTCAACCAGCGTATCGTCTCGCGCCTCACGCCGTGTGAGGAGTGGCAGGGACAAGCTGGCGGCTTTAGCCGTCAGTGGTTGACTTAATTCACCAGCTCAAGTCTATCAAGCTTGTTTGCCACATCTTCGCACAAGATTGCATCGTTCAAATTTCCTCCTTGTTATGTCTAGTCTTTTTCGGTAAAAACAAAAAACCTGTTGCAAAAAGGTGACACACCCGACACAGCATTTCCCGCAATTTTGTTATCCTGTTGCAAAAAAGGTGACACACCTGACACAACCCCTCCCTGTGTCAACATCCCAAAAAAAAGGTGACACAGCCTTTGAACGTAAAGTTGCCCTTGTGTCAGGTGTGTCAGGAAATCCCTTTCTCTAATACTACATTTGAGAGTTGTATTCCTATGGGGCCTTAGATAAAGGGAAAAGGTGACACAGTGACCCATTTTAGCTTCGACCCTTGAACGTGACAGCTTCATGTTGACACACCTGACACAGCAACGCTGTTAACATAATCATTCTAGAAATCCAACTGTGGTTTTAAGTTTCCCGCGGTATTTTCCGGCTCTATGTCCTGCGGCATTATTGATAACTTGATCCCCTTCCATCCATGTCTAATTTCACCATCTACGCGGTGCCGCTCGCTTTTTACATCTTTTGCATCTGGTGTGTTCTTTAGTTTTCTGCTGAATCCCTCTTTGCCCAACATGGGAATGTTATTGCGCTTGCAATAATCTATATAGGCAGAATATAAATTGTCTTTAGAGGTCCAACTGTCCAGTTCCAATAGACAACAATCTGTAATAAAGGCGAACAGGGGATTGGCGGCCCTCAGGTATTGCTGCGCAACATCATCGGCTGACTTTGAGTGACTGAATTCTCCAGCCTCCCAGAGCCTTTTAAGTGCAGACAAAGCAAGGTTCAGTAGCCCGGATACCTCGCTTTCTGTAGTTAGTTTTTCCAGGAGCTTTGGGTCGGCCTGAGAGCCAATGAACTGGTTGGGAAAGTTTATTAAAGTCCACCGCCTCCAGAAAGCAAAGCTATCCTCGTTCTGTATTTCGGGGGGTTTGTTACATACGAAAATAAGTTTAGCCCGATTGTTAAAAGTGAATTGGGATTGGAACTTCTGCTCCGCGGCTACATTGCCGCCTCCCGTCAGCATCTTAAACTTACCAGCGTGTTTTATTGTGTCTTGAGGGAGCTCGTCACATAAGTTGGCCAGTTTACCCCACAGGTAAGAAGATGCGAACCGATTGAAGTCAAGATCTTGAAGGGTAACTCCGGCACAGTTTTCAGCTCCAAGGAATGATCGTAGTAGACTAAGCATCGTGCTTTTCCCGTTTGCCCCATCTCCCAGGAAGAGAAAGGCTTTATGAAACCTATACATAGGATCGAGGCAATAACCCATTATTTCTTCCATAAGGGGAACGTCCTCTAGCTCCAGAACCTGTGAAAAGAACTGCTGGCAATTGGGGCAATTGGCGAAAGGGTCGTATTTAATAGGAATGCGTATTGTGGATAGATAAGAAGGAGTGTGAGGGGCTATCTCCATCGTCCTAAGATCTAGCAAGCCATTTTGCAGGTTCAACACAAAGTGGTCTCCATCAAAATCCTCACGGTTAGCATAGGTAGTGGTTTTGACATAATGAACCACCTCAAGGGTGTAATTTCGCTTTGTTAATTCTCCCAACATTTCAGATACCTCTTGTTTTATCAGGCTTTCACCGGTGTGCTTGTATACCCCCTGGTCATAATATAGAACCTCCTCAGTGTCCCGAAAGGTCTTGAATAAGAATTTCTCCTTGATTTCTTCAGCCAGACGGGGGCAATTAACCTTTATCTCCTGCTTCCCCGTCTTGTGGCTCGTAGAGATATTTACACTTTGTGTGCGCCCCATCACGATTTCTTGATTAGCTAAACGATTAGCTAACCCTCCGGGGGAATTTACCTCAAGTCCTTTAGCCTGGCAACCAGAGGGGCAATCGTACCCAAGGTCTCGTTTAATATGCGTGCATGTATGGCAAATATACTGAGTCCCTTTCTTCTGCTCGCTCTTGACGGCATCATCAATATACTTTGTGGTTTCCTTCTCGCTGTACTGCGGATAAGGCTTACTGAGCTCGTGTATCAAAGGAAACGCTTTTTCTCCGAAACTTGTGAGTATTGACACCATGGAGAACCATCGATCACGCTCCAAGCTAGTGGCATTGCTCTTGCAATGATACATAAAAGCACAAGCCTCAAATATTCTCTTCAGTGCTATATCAATAACTTGGTCAGTAGGTTGCCACCTAGTTACGGCGTGTGCTGTATGCGTTGGAGTTGAGGATAAGCTAGATGAAGGATACTCGACCAATATAGCGTCAAGGTCCATTTCGGTTATTGCACGAGCCTGATTGAATTCAGATAATCCCCAGTCAGGCAATGGCTCGAATGTGCCGTTAACAAAAGGATTCCAAACTCCTGTAACGCGATGCTTACCCCAAGGGAGTTTTACTAGATTGCCTGGCTCGTCAAAAGAGCGTTTATCCAGCTGTTTTGGGTTATACTCAATATTAAAACTATCTATCTCGCTATTATCTTTCTTCCATTCGGAAACCATAACCTCAAGCAAGAGGCGAGCTTTATCAGCTGGGCAAAACTTCTTAAATACAATCCATAGGTGGTAACCTTTCCTACCACTGAACTCGACAAAGCAGGGGATGTCGTAGTGGGCCAGCCATTCCTTGCACCATTGTATTATTCCACATGATTTTATTGCCTCAATCTGCTGTGCCATTATAGCAGGGTCTTTTTTCTCCCGGGCATCGAAGTCTAGCACAGCAAGGGGGGAATTGCCGAGGTCGTTTGTTGTATAGGTTCCCACGGTCAGATCGCCGCGGCAATGAGAAAGAAGAATGGAATCGCTTAGCTCTTGTTCTTTTCGTATGTAATGACCATCCGGTTGTTGTAGGCTGAATGTATCCAGCCTACCTATAAAGAAACGCAGTGCTTTGGCAAGGTCATTTTTGTTAGGCCCCGCGATAATATCTTTCAAAAATCACCTGATTTAATATAAGCTAAGATTGTTTCTGGCCCTTGCGTGAACTTAATCGTTCGGCAAGGTGAGCGTCACAGAACATGCGCCGGCTATCCGGAGGGCAACGGAAAGTGTTGGGGCAATCCAGCTCGGCACACTGGCGTTCAATAAGCTCTTTGTTTTTGTGAGCAGCGGTGTCCATTTCTCAACCTCCCTTCGGGAATATATCACCTTTGTCAACCTTTGTCAAGGGGTTAAAAAGAGGGCAATAATAATTGATATTACCATGCCCTCTTTCCATGAATCCCCCTTTAGATTAACTTTGATTGTTCGGTTTCCGGTTCGGTTACCTCCTTCGTACTCGGTTCAGCAGCATTGGGTGGACTAACCACTGTTGGTCTTTTCAGCAGCCGGCTCTCTATTGCCATGAGCATCCCAAGGTCAGCCCAGTCCGGCACGTTGGCTGCCAGACCGCCGGTGCCCATCTTGCCGTGAAGTCCAGGGTATTCTTGGGCAAAGCCTGCCCTTACCTGCCGTGCTGTAATCATGTGCTTATTGGCTAGGTCGATAATATTCTTCCAGTGCGTTTGTCGCTCCTGGTCGACAGAGGGGAGCTGGGGCTTGGCAGCTTCTATCTGCTTTTCCTCTATCACTTCAGGTGGAAACAAATCTTCAGGCGGTTCCTCAGCGGCAGGAAGTAGGAATATCTCTTTTGCAGAACGGCCAACAAGGTTGAGCAGTTCCTGGAAGGTATAGGGAGCCACTAGCTGGAGCACATGTATTGTTTTCTTTTTGCCGTCTGCCTGAGCCTGCTGTGGGACCAGCTTGAGGGTTAAAGGAATCATCGATACACGGCCACAGGCTTTTAATAGCTCAAGAGTAGAATTGATATTGACAATAGAATTAAAGCTGCTTGTATCTACTTGGTATACACCGAGGGCACCCGGAACATCAGGAAGCAAAAATTGGAGTGTCATAATTGGCCGGCATTGTTTAGCTTTATACGCAGCGCAAGTTGCTGTGTCACATATTATCTCTTTCAAGGTGGTGTTCTCAGTTTCCCTCGTGGCTATTTCCCCTGTCTTGAGGTCACAGGTTGCCATTGCTCTCTCCCCGTCTCCCCTGCAAACCAGCCCCCTTGACAGAGAATACTTTTTTAGCCATTGCTGTGGTGCGTCCTCGGTAGGGAATACAATCTTGAGCTCGGTGGGCTTGTCTCCATACACAGCCCTTACTTCTTCAGTACAGACAAGATAGTCTGTTGCTTCTGGATACAGATTCCCTGTCTTAGCACTTTCCCTTTTGATTCCCAGTCTCACCTTGCCCAGCCTCGGCAGCCTTCTAATTTCGGATGTTCCCTTGATCGGCATGTTTCTCTCCTCTCTCTTCTCTAAAATCCTTAAATATCTGAATGCAGTAAAACTCACTCGGACCCACCCTCAGCAACCCTGCAACATTCATAGTACACTTGCCGTTAACCAGCTTGGTACAGTACAGGCAGTTAAGCTTGGATAAAGGGATGGTCAAGTTATCTCCCTCGGCGGGATCACAATGCCGTGGTCCCAGTTATAGCTAACACTATTTGGAAACTTCTTTGACTTGCCGCATAGCTTGCAGACACCATCACTCATTGGCCCTTTGCACTCCTCTAAAATCCAATAGTGAGAACAGTGCTTAGGTCCCGGTTTTGAACTTGCCGTTTGTATGCTTATCGTTCTCTTCAAAGTTGTCTGGGTAATCCTTGTGTTTGAAGAAGGTTCCATCTTCCATCTTGTCGCAGCAGTTGTCACAGTAACCGGCAAGACTTGGTCTCATCTCGATCAACCCTACCCCGTAGCGGATGCCACAGCCCCGACACTTCTTTCTCTTCTTTGATTGCCAAGTATCCAGGACAATCAGCATATCCTTGAATCCCGTGGCTGAAAGAGAGGGCAAGGCTGAATCCTTTCAGTTAGGATTTTACTTTGGCTCGCTCCTCGATATGTGCGACGATGGTTTCTTTTAGCTCTGGGTAAGCTCGCCATGCTCCGTTGATTAGCGACTTGCCGACAGCACGTTTGCCTGACAGAGTGGCTTCCCATAGTTGTCGTGATATGCCGAGTTTGGAGGCGAACTCAGTGTTGTTGAGGGTCTCCTCAGCTTGTTTTTGTTTGAGAAGTTGCAGAAAGTCCATGGGTCAAAATTGATGGCTCCTAACAGTAGCTGGGAGTTCTAAGTACCCGTGGAACCGGGTGAACCGTAGCCAGATTTCTCACACTCGTAACACGTTCCTCTTTAGTCTTGATAGCCCAGTTTATCCTCATGGGCTGAGTTAAACGTGATGTGGGTGTTCCCGGGATTAACCGCAATCACCCTAATTCTTGAGTCGTAATTTAGCTGCGCATATAACAACGGATTTCAAGTCCGTAGTACATTATTTGTATTCGCTATTAACCCAAGCAATAGGGGTTCCACTACTTCTTTTTTTACGCTGCCGAAGCCAGCACTCCTTTCTTATTCAGTCCAGATAAGTTCAGTGGTTGCGTTGACTACCTCAAGCCGACCATCTAGGTCGCTCAAAAACTCTTGCCAATAGCGGAGTGCCTGGTGTTTTTCCTCTTCCTCGTACATTCTCTCGATGAGTATTTCGCGATCAGGGGAAGCGGAGCGCCGGAAAGCATCCATCTTGGCACGAGCCTGGGTATCATTAAGGCTGTTATAGGTGTCTAGCGCATATTTACCGAGCACCCTCTTGAGTACTAGGAGCTCGCTGACACTGTGTTGCTTGTTGCCAATGGTGATTATCGTGCGCAGATTAGTGCGCTCGATAGCCTTTTTTACATCCAGATATCTCTGGAGTAAATCCATATTGGCCTGAATTAGAGCCTTGATTTTGTTTTTCTGGTCCACCTTACTATCAAAGTAAGGTTTCTCAGTAGATACCAGGGAAGCGTATTCGGTTACCCGGGTATTGTTTCCTTGCATCTTCTTGAGAATAAGCCGGAGTTCCTTCATCCCCTCGATGAGAGTCTTGGGTTTTTCTCGCTGTCCTTCAACGGTTTCTTTAGTCATGAACGCCTCCTTTTATTTGTTTTTGAAAGCGACACAACTCTACCACATTTGTAGCACCTTGTCAAGTAGCATTTTAGGGCATTTTAGACATCTTTGTTGGGCAATTTTATAGAGTTGGGGTCGGCTCCGAGGTCTTTTGCTATGGCACGGCCTGCCAAAATATAGGCTGCCTCTTGCACTTTGAGGTTATATTTACGCGCAAAGGTCTTAATTAGGGCATGTAATTCAGGGTCTACCACTATTGTGCGGCGCTCTTTTCGACTTACAACTAGCTTCATAGGCATGTTTTAATCTCCCCCTGTTTATACCATAACTTGACTTTTCTGTCAATCTGTGGTAGAAATGACGAAACAAATTGGAGGTGCTTATGCCTTGGCCCTTCACTAAAACTAAGCCTCAATCCTCTAAGAAGAAGAAAACCCCCATTACCCCGGAGCAAAAAGCCAACAAACTAATTGATAAGGGATATCTCGATGCCATAAATAAGGACGAAGATATGCTCCGCGCCGCGGTGGCAAAGAAGTTTGGTATCGCCGTGCCTACTAAACAGGATGAAGCATTGAAAAAGCGTGCCGAGCTCCGCAAGCGCTACATGGATGATGCTGTGGGTATAATTCAAAATGACCCGGAGATGCTAGAACGCTATAAGACTCAACTAGCCGAAGAGATTCTTGACATGCCGGCTGACGGGCACAGCAAGAGTGGATTAGAGAATCTAACTGAGGAACTGGAAGAGTTTGAGCAGGTCGCACAGCGCCTTGGCTATAATCAAAACACTGGCATGATGACCTTGCTCGGCAATGTGACGAAGGACTTGCCCGCACTGGCTGCTATACTACAGACATTCTTGAAATCATCGCCGCCCGGCTCCGGGGTACCCCAAATTGCAGAACGCAGATATGTTATAATGAATGAAGACGGCTCTGCTTCCGAGCTTGGTGCCGACGAATACATGAGATTGATGCAGCAACGGCAACTGAAGGCAATCGAAACCAGAAAGGCACTTCCTAGCGCACAAGTGGCAACCTTACCTAAGCCGGTTCAGGCACCTCCGCCTCCGCCCACAAAAGCGCCACCGGCTACAGATAGGCCATCATCGGTAATCTCAACGCATATTCCTGAACCAGTTCAGGAAGTTAAAGAGGAACAAGTGAGAGAGACTCAAGCGCCAAAAACGGAACCGCCTGAAAGAGGCTATGTAATCAACGCCAAGATGGAAGAGCCCAAGTTGCCCACCGGTGAGCACTCGTTGGGGTTGAAGACCTGGGACCTTGAACGAGAACCCGAAGAATGGGTTGACGAGTTGCTGGACCAGAAGTATCAGGGCAACCAACAGGCTGAGTTTATTCTAGCCTTCTTTGCTACTGCGACCTCGGCACAGGTTATTCAAACACTGGCACCTTTTGCCGAGATTGCTCAATATAAGGAACTGGTGGCAAAGATTACTGCAAACCGTGACTGGCTGGAACGCGTGATTCAGCACGTTAAGGACTTGAACCAGATATAGGGAAAGAAGAGCATGAAATGTCCCAAGTGTAAATTCTTATTTTTTTTCAGGTTAGTGAATCTTGAGCGTTATGGTGATTTGCACTTGCAATGCCCAAAGTGCAAACAAATTTTCAACAAGTAAAAGAGGTGTCTATGAACAGCAATTATGTTCTCGGGGAAGAACTAGGAACAGCAGCACTAAATACAGTAACTTACTTTGTCGCTGTTTGCCCTTATGTGAATGTATGCTCAGATGCGAACAGGCTGTGTGGCAGTTGTGCAAACAATCCAAACCGAAGCTATTACAGGCCAATTCCTTACTGGCCTGAACCTTACGAACCTTATTATCCAGCATATCCATATCCGTATTATACTTATCCTACATGGATTTGTTATTAGAGGAGCTTTCAGATGTACTCATGGCAAACCGAAAAATATCCCGGTCCTGGCGAACGCAAAGCTCAGTCCCAGCAAGACGCAAGGACTGAGATTATTGATGTTGTTGAGGACTCACCTGGTCATATGGTTGTCAAAGAGGAACGAATAGCCCAGCTTCAACAAGAGCTGGCACGCCTTCAGACGAATGAAGTCGCTGTTCAGCCACAGGGCGGATTGGACCTTAACAGCCTGCTGGGAGCAATAGCGCAGAATCCAGAGCAGTTGCTGAACAAGTTTCAGATGGATGAGATACGAGCCAGACAGCTAAAAGGAGTTATTAGTGGACTATCTGCCGGTTTTGCGGTAAGATACCTGGGTAAATCAATTGGTGAATCGTGGGCCGGGGCTCTAGGCGGTCTGCTTGGAGGACTGGCCAGCAAGAAACTATTGGGGTGAAGTAATGGCAATAGAAGAACAATTGAAGCAGGAAGTTCAGCAGGTCCTTGTTCGTTATGGCTACAAGGACTTCATTTTACTCTACGCTGAGGGTGAGAAGATTAAGGGGGTAGCCGAGGTTGGGCTTTCCCTGCTGGGACCCTTCCTGGCTAAGTCCATACTGGGGAGGATCATCAAATGATAACTACAATCCAAAACTACAGTATTGAAGATGTAGTCGATAATATGAAGCGCATGAGCGAAGAGGGGGCTGCGGATCCCCAGGTAGAGATGCTTGCTTATCTGGCTAATATGGGGCTGGGCAATGTGGTCGAGAATGTCTTTGATTTTGTGAAGGCTGCATTTCGTTATGGCACGGAGACCGGTGAGGTGCTCACTCATCCCCGTATATTAGCTGGAGATTATTTCCTGACCCCTGATCCAAACGCGAGGTCTCCAATTGACTGTGATTGCTTCACCATGCTTACCGATGCTATACTCAAGATATCCGGTGTTGCTTCCCGCGAGGTGCTACTGGATACCAACGAAGATGGGCAACTAGACCACGCCATAGCTGAATTCTATAGTCCGGTCTATGGCTGGCTTTCCTGTGACACCAGCTCAAAGAGTTTGCCACTGGGCTGGGTTATCCCGAGCAGCCAAAAGCTTATTGTGTGAGGGTAGCTATGAAGGAAAAACCCGCCGAAGCAGGGAAGGAACGTGTCATTCACGAGTCATGGTTTACCCTTATCCGAATAGTCCAGGACTATACTCCTTTCTGTGATATTACTCTCCACTGTGACCACGGACATCCTATGAGGATTGTTAAGATTGAGCCTGATATCCGCCTTGACAAACCGGACACAATTCCATGGGCTTTCCTGGCAAACGATATGCTATCTAAGTCTGTCGATACAAAAACACAGGAGCAAACTTAATGAATGTATGCTCACCCGAGCTATTCAGGGACAAGCAGGCTACTGAACTAGAGCACTCCCGCACTGCTGCACGTAAAACTGGTAGAATCAGCTACGATTGCTTTAATGCACTCGCTTTTGGCGATAAGGTCAGGTGCCGCTATGGTCATATATTAGGCACGGCACGGGATGGCAGCTTACCTTTTGTAACAGTTGTGAGAGGCACTCACTCGGCTGTATGCACCGGTTGTAAAGACTATGAGCATTAAGAGGAACTTCACTGGAATTGGGAATCACACCCAAGCGGACATGGTTTTTATAAGTGCTTGGCTAGGGCCAGGGGAACTCGCTGATGCCAAAATAGATGAACGGCTCACTACCACTTTTGGCGGACAGCTAATTGGAGGATTTATTGGGCTCCCCGACATTTTCTTGGATGAAGATATGCGCGTGGGAAAAGGGTGTGCCCGATATGGAATGCCTTGTAATAACCTAGACGATGAGTGTTCATTCCGCAAAGGTGAGCAGTGTAATCCCCCAAGATTTCGCTTTTCATGGGACATAACGGTGGAGCCAATAAGAGAATAAGCTTCAAATAGAAAAGGATAGGCGATGACACAAAAAAACAAGTCGCCACTGCAAAATAAGGTAATTTTGGTCACGGGCGGGACAGGAAGCTGGGGTACTCAGTTCGTAGAAACTGCACTCCAATTTCATAATCCCCAACAAATCAGAATACTATCGCGCCACGAACAGCTTCAGGTTGAAATGGAACGCCGCTTTCCAAAATGCACTTATCTCATAGGTGATGTACGTGACCTGGAACGCCTCAAGCTTGCTACGGCTGGTTGTGATATCGTGATACACGCAGCAGCATTAAAACAGGTACCCAAATGCGAATACGACCCCTTTGAATGCCTAGCGTCGAACGTATATGGTTCTCAGAACGTAATTTTAGCTGCACTTTACAATCGGGTTGAGAAAGTGATTGCAATCTCAACAGACAAAGCCGTAAGCCCAATTAACACCTATGGGCGCTCAAAGGCGTTGATGGAATCACTCATGTCCCAGGCAAACGCTTTTCGTGGCAAGTCTTTCAAGACGCTGTTTTCCTGCGTAAGATATGGGAACGTGGCTGGGTCGAGGGGATCAGTTCTGCCTCTCTTTGAAGAACAAATAAAAGAGGGGCGTCCTTTATCGATTACCTCCATGGAGATGACAAGATTTTGGATACTTTTAAGCCAGGGTGTCCAGTTTGTGATAGACTCAATCGGGAGAATGAAGGGAGGAGAGGTATTTGTCCCCAAAATCCCGACTGCTGGCATTATGGATATAGCTGCCGCGGTAGTTTCTAATCATTTTGGGAAACCCCTTAGTAGTTACCCACATGTTGTAACTGGTATACGCCCAGGAGAGAAGATCCATGAGGTTTTGGTTTCGGAAAACGAATCGTATCATACGAAGGAACATAAGAACTTTTTTTGTGTGGAACCTGAGCACCCCTTTTGGCAAGTGAAGACAGATGGCAAGCCCTTACCAGAGGGCTTCAGCTACACGAGCCTGAATAACCCCTGGAAGCTGAGTGCTGAAGAGATAAGGAAGATGATATGGAATTTTTAGTAATCGGCGCTGGTTCCATCGGTCAGCGTCATATAGCCAACCTTAAAAAGCTGGGGGTTGAGGTTCAAGCCTTTGACACTAATCCAAATCTACCAAACTTCCCTCTTCTCAATGTGCCTGTTTGGGGAGATTGGGGCTATGTTCCTGATAACATAGACAATTATGTAATCTGCACACCACCAGACTCTCATATTCACTATATTGAAAAGGCAATCGAAGCAGGTGCTCATATCTTCTGCGAAAAGCCACTGTCAATCAACATGAAGGGTGTTGAGGACGTGGTACGGCGAGCTAAGAAGAAAAACCTAGTCTTCCAAGTAGGCTATAACCTTCGATTCCACCCACGAATTCAGATGCTCAAAAGAGTAGTGGCAGAAAAAGAGATTGGCAATCCACTGTTCTTCCAGGCTGAGTTTGGATTCAATCTGGCAAAGTGGAGACCTATTCAAGACTGGCGGAACAGCTACACGGCTAAGACGGGTATCATACTTGACGCTTCCCATGAGCTTGACTATGCCCGGTGGGTTTTTGGCGAGGTCAAAGAGGTGTTCTGCGTGGCCAAGACGTGTAATCCGGAGATTCAGGCCGAGGATGTTGCAGACATAGTGTTGAAGTTCAAAGATGGTACACTGGGTAATATTCACCTTGATATGGTCCAGAACGTCTACAGGCGCAGCTACAAGGTCACTGGTTCGACTGCGGTGTTTGGCATACCACTTAACAAGTCAGACCAGTCCTATGTGGCAGAGATGGAGCAGTTTATTGAGTGCATAAAAGGCAACCTACCGCCTCTGGTGGATGGAGTTGAGGGGATGAGGACTTTGGAGCTGGCGCTGGCGTGCAAGGAATCGGCAAAGACAGGTAAGGTGGTGAAGTTGTGAAAGAAGATACAGCGAAGCAGGCAGAAATAAAAGTAACTCTGGTACGGCTTAAAGTAGCGCACCTTTGCCATGCTAATACTCCACCCTTTGAGGCATTTCAAGGCGAGGTAAACAACTTAAACAATGACGAAATCATCTGGCCTATCATTGGCGGATACCGTATAGGTTATTGTTTTCATTGTGGGAAGAAACTTCCCTGGAGAGTGGGAAAGGAGGAGGCAAGCAAATGAACATTCAACTCAAACCCCTACAACGCGCTGACCTTAACGAACGATACCTTAACTGGCTGAACGACCCGGAGGTCACCAAATATATGATAGGTGAGCGGTTCCCGGTGACCATGGATCACCTTGAAAAGTATTGTGGCAAGATGACCAACTCGCCCAATCACGTCATATTTGCAATCTGGGTAGATAAGGTTCATGTGGGCAACGTCACGCTGAACGATATAGACTGGGTTGCCCGGGTTGCCAATGTGGGGATCATGATTGGCGATAAGGAATTCTGGAGGCAGGGGGTAGGCACTGAATCACTGAGACAGATAAGCAACTATGCCTTTGAGAAGCTGAATCTGCGAAAGCTCTGGGCGGGTATGGCTTTTGGAAACGTAGGGTCTCTTGGTGCGTTTGAACGTGTTGGATTCAGTGAAGAAGGTCGTCTTGATGGGCATTTATATCATGACGGCTCATATTGCTCAGAAATCATTGTTGGTATGCTTAGAAGGAGCAAGTGATGGGTGACCTAACTAACCCTGTGGCCATCATACAGGCTCGTATGGGCTCCAGCAGGCTTCCCGGCAAGGTGCTCATGGAGGTTAGCCGTAGACCAATGCTACAGCGTGTTATAGAGCGCGTACAGAGAGCTGAACTACCAAAACAAGTAGTAGTCGCCGCGCCTATGCTGGCACGCGATGTACCTATAGTTAACCTATGCGTGGAGATGGAGGTGCTCTGTTTCGTAGGCTCCGAGCAGGATGTGCTGGACCGGTATTATCAGTGTGCCAAGATGTTTAAGGCGGACCCAATTGTCAGAATAACATCTGATTGCCCTCTAGTTGACCCGGACGTGATAGACGGCGCTATAGAACTTTACGCGATGGCCAACTGGCAGTATGTCAACACATTCTTTCAGCCAGATGGGCTTGACTGTGAAGTGTTTTCCTTCAAGGTGCTGGAGGACGCCTGGAGTAATGCCAAGGAGCCTTATGACCGGGAGCATGTTACGCCCTATATTAAAGGGCACACGCTAGGAGCTGGCCTTGTTGACGGATATTTCGACCAGCGGCATCTTCACTGGTCAGTAGATACTCTGGAGGACCTGGAGTTTGTGAGGTGGGTTTACAGGATACTGGGAGACGATTTCCGGCTGAACGATATCATAAAATTACTTAAACGAAAAGGGGTAGAATGGAAGTCAAGATTGAACCCGGCACAAGATTCTTAATTCACTATATGCTAACTACTGAGATTGAGGGACATGAGACAGAGGAGACACCAGAGGTTCGGGATATTACCATTCTTGAGATAGCCCCATCGGGTAAGATGGTAAAAATCAAGGATGGTAATGAGGAAACCTGGTGGTGCATGGAAGATTTAATAGCAGTTATCGAGGAGCCGCTTCCCAGTGTCGCGTCCTCTAATCCCTGGACCATGTTGATTAAGGAGATTGCCGCTATCCTAGCTCCTTACCTGTTGGAGCATGTCAAGAAGGAGAACTGTGCAACTGGACCAGAGTAAGTCTGCCGAGTACGTCAAACGCGCAACCGGGCTGATACCGCAGCTATCTCAAACTATGTCCAAAGCGCCGTACTACTATGTTCAGGGAGTGCAGCCTTCTTATCTTGAGCGAGGTCGTGGGGCTACTGTCTGGGATGTGGACGGCAACTCGTACATCGATTATGTCTGTGGGCTTGGGGCTGTGACGTTAGGCTATAACTGTCTTGAGGTAGATAAGGCTATCATGGCCCAGCTATTCCAGGGTATCAGCTTTTCACAGCCACACCGCCTTGAAGTGGAAGTATCCGAGCTGCTTCGGCAAGTAATCCCCTGTGCGGAGATGGTGAGATTCTCTAAGACTGGGAGTGAAGTGTGTGCTGTGGCTTTGAAGTTAGCCAGAGCTTATACAGGCCGGGACAAGTTTCTCACATGGAGCTACCATGGTTGGCATGACCACTTTTCAATAGATACAGATAGAGCTAAGGGAATTCCTAAGTCATTCAAGGACTATATTATTCAGTTTCCTTACAATGACCTCAAGCCGCTCTATGCGCTATTCGACCAATATCCCAATCAGATAGCTGCTGTATTCATGGAGCCGGTGGCCTTTACAGCGCCATTCCCCGGCTATCTGGCTAAGGTCAAGGAGCTCTGCCACGACAACGGAGCACTGCTTATCTTCGACGAGATGGTGACTGGATTCAGGTGGAAGTTAGGAGGAGCTCAACAATACTACGAAGTCACACCGGACCTGGCCACGTTTGGCAAGGGCATGGCCAACGGGATGCCGATCGCCGCTGTCTGTGGACGCAAAGAGGTAATGAAAGAGTGCGAGAACATATTCTTTAGCACTACCTTTGGGGGTGAGACCCTTAGTTTAGCGGCAGCCAAGGCTACCATCGAGTTCATGCGAGACAGCTACTATTTTAGCCACATTCACAATAACATTGGAGTACGACTTATGAACGGCATAGACGGCCTCACTCATCTGGGGTTGAAATTCACCGGCTATTCGTGCCGGCCTTATATCCTGCTTGACGATGAGACGCCGGAGCTTCGGTCTTTGTTTATGCAGGAACTTGCGAAACGCGGTTTTCTTATCCACTCTGGTGCCTGGAATCTGTGCTATGCTCACACTGTCGATGATGTGAAGAGGACTCTTAAAGCGGTTGAGGAGTCCATGACGTTGATAAGGGCGGGGGAGGTGAAACTGGAGGGTAAAGTGGCAAAAATGAGTTTCAGGAGGCTGTAAAATATGAAAGGTAAAGTTTCAAGGGAAACGAGGATTGAGGTTGCCTTTACGAAAGCTCTGAATGGACTTACACTCGCCAATAACGGTATCAGAGAATTGAAGGCATGTCTTGACGAAGTTCGGCCTTTGTGCAATCTATGTGGTGCAGTCATGGAGATAAAGCTGGACCGTTGGTGTTGTCCAAATTGCAAGTCTACTATTGTGGAGGAGGTATTGAATGGAAGATAAAGCTGGCTTCGTCACAACGGATTCTGGGGGAAACAAATATTGTCCAATGAAGTTTGATGCGGAGATTGGTTTTCGTGACTGTGATACCGCAGACTGTGCCTGGTGGATAACCTTCCAGGACATCTCTGGGCATGAACACAACCGGTGTGCAATCGTACACATAGCCGACCCGAATCCTATTAAGGTCAACCTGAACTACCCGTATGATAACGAGAAGGAGAAAGAGTGAACGAGCTAAGACGCTGTACTCGCTGCGTGATGCCGGCGACCTGGCCGGGGATTACGTTTGACTTGGAAGGGGTCTGCGGTGCCTGTAGACAAGCAGAAAAAAAGGTCGATATTGACTGGGGCAAAAGACAGAGAGAACTGGAGAGTATTTTAACAAAGTATAGTCTCAGGGCTATTGATAGAGGGACAAAATATTCCTGTCTTCTAGGGTACTCGGGCGGAAAAGATTCGGTCTATTCGTTGTGGGCAATGGTTAAGAAATATAATATGGTACCGTTAGTCGTAACCTTTGACCATGGATTCAGGTTGTCGGAGGACGCTGAGTATAATCTGATGGAAATACCCAAGAAGCTGGACTGTGACCATATCCGGTTCACGCTGGGCAATGGGCTTCGGAATGCTCTGTGTAAGAAGGCTAGTGAGGTTATGCAGGACTGGTGTTGGCACTGCCATAATGGCGTTGGGGCTCTACCCGCCCGTATTTCTATGCAGTGGGATGTGCCTTTACAGGTCTGGGGAGAGAGCCCTTCAGATTACGAAACCCATGGAATAAACCAGGAGATGGAAGAGCAGAATGAGGAGCATTTCAAAAAGGTATTTCAGGCAGGGGTAACTGCTGAGCAGGTAGTGCCAGAGGGTTATATCATCGACGACTTGCTGCCTATGACATGGCCTACTTATGGAGATGACTGGACACCCGAGCAATTCTTACTCAAGGCTATCTACTTAGGCAACTATGATGGTCCATGGGATCAGCGCGAGCACGTCAGAATAATCACTGAGGAACTTGGTTGGAGACAAGCTGATGTTGAAGGCACCTATGTAAGGTTTGACAAAGTGGATTGCCCTTACGAGCCGGTGAGAGACTGGATGAAATTTCTGAAGCTTGGCTTTGGTCGTACAACTTTTCAGGCTTCCAAGGATGTCCGGGCTGGGCTAATAACACGGAGACAGGCGCTGAAACTGGTTGAGAGATATGATGGCCGGAAACCAAAGGCACTCAAGGATTTTTTGGAAGAGACTGGAATGACGGAGGATGAGTTTGAAAAAGCAGCAAGACAACACAGAGCAGTCTAAGCCAATTCAGTCTCCGTCAGCCGCAAAGGATGCAATAGAGTTACTCAAGATTGCCGAAAAGCTACTTGTCTTGCATTTTAGAACCTTCCCCGAGGAGGCGAATAAGACTATCATTGAGTCAATTAAGGACCTGAACCGCATTATCTGTGATCTGGAAGGTGGTAAAGATTGCGAGCACTGATTCATTGTCCCCTCTGTAGAGCAGAAAAAGAGATAGAGGTTGAATTGAAAAAACACTTTCAGCTTGTTACTTCTTGTCAATGCGGGGCTGTGATTAGGTCAATATTGGACGTGACCCAAACTATTGTACTTTCTTTTGCAAGGAGGAAAGGCTGTGCATACTGAGACAACCCTGGCTGATGGTCTCCCCGAGTTGTTTTGGAAGGTTTACGAGAAGCTATTCTTGTTTGAGTGTAGTGTTATCTGGTACACTTGCAGAGGACTCTACAAAGCTATAATCTGGCTGAAGGACCATTGAGCATGATTTGGGTATGTGATGTAGGGAGCAACCACAATTCTTCCTTAGACCGTGCACTTGCTCTGATAGACACTGCTGCCGAAGTGGGATGCTCCCACGTCAAGTTTCAGTTGTTTAATTCTGAGATCAGTAAAAAACCAGAGGAGTGGCTGCCCGTCGAATGGTTACCCAAGTTGCAGGGAAGAGCCCACGAGAACAAGCTACAATTTGGCTGCTCGCCGTTCTACCTGAAAGCTGTGGAGGAGTTGGAGCCCTTCGTGGACTTCTATAAGTTGACGAGCAATTATGATATGGTCAAGAAGCTCGCTAACAAATGCTTGGGAACAGGGAAACAACTTATATTTTCGTTCCATGCAGATAAGATAGCTCCGGGTTACTGGCACTGGCAGAAGGCAAGAGAAGATACCAAGATTCTGGTTACCGTGCCAAATTATCCGACTGCAATAAGCGATGCACATTTGGAGGCTATAACTTGGGGAAGGTTTGATGGCTGGTCGGACCATACTCGTAATCCCGGAGTAATCTACCGTGTAATTCATCACTACGGTGCCAAGGTTGTCGAGTTTCACCTTGACCTACATGATGGTGAGGGCTGGGAGTTCAAGCATGGTCACTGCTGGCTGCCGAGCGAGATTAAAGAGGTGATAGATAATGTCAGAGAAGGTTTCGCCGCAGACTGAACATGGCATAGACCTGTACCTCTGGAGGTTTCGGTTTGGTGCAGGCTGGCATGATAGCCAGTGTGCTGTTAGCTTCTGTCTGGACATGCACGGTGAAGGTATATCGCTGAGGCTTGAGTTTATCCACTTGTTTCTTCAGACTGATTTATACCTGGCTGATTGGGAGGATGACTAAATGGCTTTGCAGCAGACGGTTAGACTAAGAATGATGTTTGGTATTGATATTGAGCTTCTTATGGCATGGAGGTCGAATAAGCTCGTCTATGACGGATTTTATACTCAGAAGCAACCACTTGTTTGGGCTGAGCATATAGACACTCAGATTAGACGTAACCCTTGCTCTTGGCGTCAATGGATTATTGAATATGTAACTGACGATTATACTGTCAGACCTGTAGGCTGGCTGGGCATCTCCTGCCTTGACAACTGGTACCCTGACATAGGCATACTCATTGGCGAAACTACACTGTGGGGCAAGGGAATAGGCAAGCAAGCCCTTAACCTTGCACTTGATTGGCTGAGGGATAACAAGTACCAGAAAGCGCGTGCCAGTGTCAAGGAAGACAATACCCGTTCCCAAAAGCTCTTTGAATCAGTGGGATTCCACAAGGTAGGCGAGGCGAGGATTGGCGAGCTGGCTTACGAGGTAGACTTACGTGCAAAAGCTGCTTAGATTCTTACGCCTCATGATTCTGGGTATCTGTACGCTGGCTATTCTGGCAACCGGCTTGGCAGTGCTCGCAATAGGAGTCAAGAAAACTTTCGGGCTTTAAGGAGGGTATGTGGCAAAACAAGTTAAAGTGTGCCCTATATTACAAGCCGGTGCAATGATGACAGTAATCTCAACCCATACGGGCTCCTATCCTGTTGCAGGTGAGGTAAAACTTCACGCCTTTTTTCGCCACTTGGATACTGGTTGTATAAAAAAGTCATGTGAGTGGTACATGAAAGGGTGTCCGGCTCATCCAGCTAAGTAGACTCTTTTGAGACTAGATTTGACAACTCTGGACGGAGTATGATAATGTAGAGTCACAATACAAAAAGAATATCGCCTGAGTGAGTCAACTCATAAGGCAAGCTTTCTTTTGCGCTGAGGACGAAAACGTCTAGGGGCAAGTAGTGCTTGCCTTTTTTGTTGAACAAAAAAAGAAGGCAGTGGGGCAAGCGAGGAGTTTGCCCTTTTTTGTTATCCGAAAAGGGCAGTGGAGGAATCGAGATGCGAATGCTACTCGAAGAGAATCCAATCCGGAGGTCAAAGAGATATCACCCGGTTGCCGTCGATCAGTGGGGCAACCCGGTTGTTATTTCTGTCAACCCCGGGAGAAAGAAAAGGAGGAATCCAATGGTAGGTATACCCAAGCTTGGAAAACTAACTGGTGGTGTAGGAGTCATGGAGATTATAGGGGGAGCTGCGGGGTTGGCGGGTAGCTCAATGTTACCCAACGTGTTCATCAAGACGGTCCCGGTGACCAACGGCGAAAAGGCAATCAAAGTTGGCGTATCCGTGCTGTCAACTCTTGCTGTGGGCTATCTCTTCAGCAAGGTCGGTAGGGATCAGCGTGCCGGACGAGCTGCAATCATAGGTGGCTTAGCCGGTGTGGCAATCAACGTGGTCAACATAGTTCGCCCAGGCACTGTCAGCGCAGCCAAGCAGATATCCGGCCCAGTCCGGCGACTTGGCGAGGCCGCAACTGTGAGCCCTGGTTTTACCCGTGAGGGTGAGAACGTCACGCTGATTAGGCCGTAGAGGAGGATACCATGCGGCGAAAACACTACAGGAGAAATCCGGTAGCCGCGTTAGGAACTCTAAAGGAGTGGACGCAAGGTGTTGACTCCATGCAGGTTGTTGGCGGCCTTATGGGGCTTGGTGGCTCATTAGCTCTGGCAAGCTTGCTGAAACCCGGTGATCCCGTTACTCCCAGTTGGAGCTATAAGGCAGGCAAGATGCTCTTGACTGCTGGGGGGATGCTGGTTGCAGGTTCTCTCGGCAAGTCTCTGTTTGGTGAAAAAGCTGGCCAGGCTGCCTTTATTGGAGGCATAAGTGCTCTTGGAGTCCAGGCACTACAGCTATTCAGTGGTATTAAGATCGGCCAACTCGGGGGAGTTCTACCCGCGGGTCCGGAATCAAAGGAAAAGGTCAATATGATTAGTCCCTAGCCATAGGGTGGATAAAGGAGGTGTACTATGGCAACAATGGAACCAGCCCAGACATTACTAATACCGACCTGTGAGTTACCGCCCGGCGCGATCTCGCAGATCAGGAACCAGGTCAAGGATGCACTCGTGGCCATCGCTTCGCACGAGATGAAACTGCAACCCAAAGACCTCATAGTACGAGACTTGAGGTGGGTTGAGGACCTTCAGGCTTATTCGACAGGCACCACAGCGGCTACTGTAAACGACTGGACGTTCACCACTGCTGCTGGTGTAGCTACTGGATATGCTGTGGTAACCCCTGTTGCGAACATGACAACCAACCGCTACGTTGCACTGTTCGGTGTCCGAGATTTGCGCTGGACGTATGGTGTTGCGCAAGCAGCCCCTACGACTCGTGTAGCACTTCCCCAGGCTGTCTCTCTCATCAAGATAGACGTTGGCGGTGGTACCCGGGCCATCTGGGACCTGAGCAAGGTTGAAGGGGTAATTATTGGTGAGATGGCTGGGATATGCAGCACAGCGGTCATCATCCCGCAGAACACGAGCTACCAGATCAGCTACTACAAGATGCTGGCTGTAAATAGTGTAATTGCTCGTATTGTCCTGGTGGGATTAGTTGTCGAGCCAAGAGGTATCGTGTGTGCACCCTAGCGACAATCGCTAAAGATGAATTAAACCCTAGCCATTAGGGTGGGTAAAGGAGGTGTGACTAATGGCAGTAATGGAAGCAACTAACATATTACTGATTCCGGCCTGCGAAATGCCTGTGGGGGCAATCTCGCAGATAAGGAACCAGGTCAAAAAGTCCTTGCTTGAAATAGCATCTACTCAACTCAAGATGCCACAGAAAGACTTGGTGGTACGCGACTTGAGGTGGGTGGAAGACATCGTGGGATATGCAACTGCTGGTGTGGCTTCTACAGTCAACGATTGGACATATACCGGTGCTGGTGCAGCTACTGGCTATATCAGTGTCACCGGAGTTGCGGCTATGCCGGTCAACAAGTTTATGGCAATCTATGGAGCCCGAGACCTTAGATGGACCTATGCAGCTCAAGTTGCGGCTCCTACCACTGGTCCGGAACCGTATGGGCTTCCCCAAAACGTCTCTCTAATCAAGATAGACGTTGGCGGAGGCACCCGGGCTATCTGGGACCTTTCTAAGGCACAGGCGTCTGAGGAAATGAGTGGAACCTGTCCATCGGCAGTCATCATACAGCAGATGCAGTCATACGAAATCTGGTACTACCAGACAATCCTGTTCGCTGCACCTGTTCGTATCGTGCTTGACGGGATGGTAGCGGAACCACGTGGGTTAACAATATCGCCCTAAAAGGCTCGTAACAGAATAAATAGGTAACCAAATGGCAAGAGGGTCGAGAAGACTCAAATAAAGCCAAGGGAGGAAATAAATGGCAACAAAGGATGCTGCGGAAATCCAGTTGATACCGGTAGGTGAGTTGGCACCGGGTCAAATTGGCGCAATCAGGAATCAACTCAAAAATGCAGTCCTGGCTATAGCCTGCAACGAGCTCCAGATGACTTCAGACCGCATGGTGGTCAGGGATACCGATCCCGATGTGGATCTTGACTATGCCCTGGTGGACTGGAACGAGCAGACTGGCGCTACAGGCAGCGCCTATGAGACCTGGACAACTGGCACTATGGGCGATCAGAGATGGGTAGTCATCTATGGGCTACAGGATGACGCAGACTGGCAAAGCTGCACCGCTGTTAAGTTCAACATCGGTGGAGCCGATCGCGTAATCTGGACACTCCAACAGCTAAACGCCGAAGATGGCCTGACTGGTGTGAGCCCCGGCGGTGTGGTAATACCGCCCAATGCGCCCTATACCATCTCGCGGTACGTGCGCTCGATAAACACTCCGACTCATCTGGTGCTCAAATCCTTCACGATCGAACCGAGAGGCAAAACGTTGTCCCCGTAGAGTGTCGTAAAAGAATCTATGAATAGTAGGACGGCGGAGAACGGAGAGGTAGAGAACAGCCTTCCGCCACCGCCTCCTAAAAAGGAGGTAAGGCATGAAGTTCCCTAAAGCGGGATCAACAACTATGGCTGGCGGTGGCGGCAGTACAGCCGACTGTCTCATGGCTGCCAGCGGACGCAGATTGCTTGGGTCAGCCACCCTAACTGCAAGCAGGGTGCTCTGGCTACGGCAATTTGGCTTGTTTGCCTTTAACAACACTACCGGCTGTCCTGTTGCACTTTTTGATGCAACAGCAGGGTCAGCGGCAGCGGCAGGCACAGCTCTAAAGATAGTAGTCTGGGCTCCTACTATCGGGGCAACCGGGACAAACGTGACGGTCGATTTCAAGCACCCAGGCTTGAAGTTCACTACCGATTGCTTGGTGGGCCTATTCGGTGCCTCAACAGCCACGGGCGTATCCCATGCCTGGGGCATAGGGTACGAGGCATAGGAGGAAGAATATGAGATATCCAGTATCAGGATCAACAACAATGGGGATAACCGGTATAGGCAATGTCACTATGAGAAATCTCATGGGGGCTACCATTACAGGCAGTAGGGCTCTCTGGCTGCGTTATGTTGGTATCACTACGGTAACAGGTGGTATGCAGCAGATTCTGCTCTGTGACACCACGATTGGTGCGGCGACATCCGCATTTGCCACTAATGTAAAGTGTGCCATTACATGCCCCAGTGGACCCACGGGCTATACCGTAACACAGGAGTTTGTAGAGCCAGGATTAAAATTCACGTCTGGCTGCGCGGTCACTCTGATAAGTGGTGGCACAGCCACAATCGCATCGTACATCTTTGGATGCGGGTATGAGGAATAAGGAGGTAACGAGATGACAGTACATCAAAGATTCCCAGTTTCAGGAGCAGTGACAGCAGCTTTAATCACCGCGTCAAAAAACTTTAACCTTCTCGGAGCCACCATAACTTCAGGCCGCGTCCTTTGGCTCAAGAAGGTCTGGCTCTATAGTGCTGCGGGCCCGGGAGTTGCTGTAATTGGTGATGTAGCCCCTGGGCAGACAGGCATGAGCTGCGTGACGGGTGTAGCAGCAGCTTCGCCTTATACACGGCTTGGTTTTGCCGTGACTGCATCGGGCTATAGAACCTTTGACATACCGGAGCCCGGTATTAAATTCACTGGCTATTGCACGATAGCCAATTCCGTCACATCCGCTGAAGCGAATTTCGCGGCGGCTGGCGGTGAAGGGTACGAATACTAGGTCTTACTCATAGAGGGGCGGGAGTGGCTTATGGTGTTCCCGCCCCTCACTCCCAAAACAAAAAAAGAAAGGAGCACAACAACCCATGGAACGCATCATGATGAAGCTGGAGGTCTACAAGCAGGAGCTTAGTGCACAACTCAACGCAGCAATGGCTCAGAAGGTACGCTTGGAGGAACAAAAAGACGTTAACGACACCAATATTCAGCGTATCATCGGAGCGCTGGACGGAATTCAGAAAGCCCAGGGAATAGTGGACGAGATCCACAAAATTGACGAAAATGCAATACCCGTGAGCCTTCCTGCTGCGGCAACTCCGCTAGCAAAAACATCTGAAGCACCCCCAGCACCAAATCAAAATAGTTTATCCTGAAAAGGGAGGAAACAAAAATGAAATACCCTGTATCAGGCCAGGCAACTGGTGTACCGGATGCCACACAAGCAATCAACCTGATGGGCAAGGCAATTACAACGAACAGAACTCTATTCCTGCAAAAAGTCTGGTTCTTCAAGGACATAGTGGGTGAAGCTCGCGTGGGCCTCTTTGACGTAACCATGGCCACTGGAGCGCCTTCTACGACAGCCTTGAAATGGATGTCAGGCATGGAATATGACCAGGATATCATCCTAACTGAGGAATTC
>Ga0315284_10002388_pt1 | contig 26910 bp, 21 predicted proteins | sample YL17G09_16_MG_FD_203696 | JGI IMG/M metagenome (GOLD analysis project Ga0315284, IMG submission 203696) | Sediment microbial communities from Yellowstone Lake, YNP, Wyoming, USA - YL17G09_16 | ecosystem: Environmental > Aquatic > Freshwater > Lake > Sediment | place: USA: Wyoming | collected...
ACAATATGCTTGCGAGCATATATGGGCCAATCAGGAACAGACCGAGAACTCCGCCCAGTATGACAAGGCCCCAGTGTTTGCGCATCACACCGAAGAACCCGCCGAGAACAACTATCAGGGCCAGCACATTATTAAATGATTGCTGAGGAGGGCCGCCTTTTCACCTGCGGAGTCATGATTTGAGGATTCCCTAGCTAGCTTCCTGAGAAACCTCTTTCTCACGAATGGTTTGTGGCTCCGAAGGAACCGGTTTCGGCTTGGCTCTGTCCTCCCCGATCACGAACAGGAAGTGCGCGAACAGAAGCGCGAGCACAAGGCCGGCTAGAGTTCCCGTTGCGAGGCGCAGCGGATTGGTGGACTCATAGGATGACACAAGCTGAAGGCCGCCATCAATCGCTATGGGGACGAGCCCGACCAGAACTAGGACAGGATGTATCTTCCATCTGACGAATGTGGCGAAGCCGAACCCGAGGACCAGGCCGAGGAACAGCCCGACATCTCTCGCGCAGAACGGCATCTGGTTGCCATTCAAGAAGTAACTTCGATTGGCAAGCTGGTGGCATTCGGCGTCTCCCAGCCAATAAATCGCATGCGGCAAGGGATTGAGGCTCTTGAAATGATACTCATTCTCGTGGCCTCCGATCACGCCGGAGAGATCCAGCAAAGTGTTCGGGTGAACCATGAAGGGAGACATCACTACTAGCGCGAGCCAAACGGAGGAGAGCATGAGCAGCGCGAGAACGACCCTAGAGGTGATCTTCGGGAGCCTCATCGACACCGCTAGCACGAGGCCCCTTAATCTTATTTTTCTATTACAGCCGAGGCATAACCGACCACGTCCCGCATAGGCTGGACGTCGCCGGAAGTGGCGTACTTCAAGACGGTTGCCTTGCCCCCTGCGCATGCAGTCAGCGTTGCCATGACTGGCCCGTAGCCGCACATGGAAATGTCCTCGTCGCGGACAACGTCGAACAGTCTCTTCGGGTCCATCGCCCTGATGGCTTCCAGGGCCAGCCCATCCTTTCTCTTGGCCGTTTCCTTACTGACGTAGTGTGACATGTCCGTCGAGGCTATGACGACGACATCCTTGCCCTTGACGGCGTCCCTGATCGTCTTGCCGACCGAGACAGCCGACTCATAGTCCTGAAAACCCATGCATATCGGGACGAACCTGATATCCGATGATAGGTACTGCAGGAACGGAAGCTGGACTTCGATCGAGTGCTCTCCCCTGTGCGCCTCATCGTCCTCGTCCACAAGGTCCTTCCGGATGGCCTTTGCGAGCTCGTGGTCAATCTTGACCACGCCGAGAGGAGTCTCGAAATCCTGGGTCGTAATAGCCAGACCGGAGCCGCGACCAGTGTGGTTGGGACCCAGGATGACGAAAGTCTTCGGAAGGCCGTCTTCCGCTATCCTGTAGTACAGATGTGCGGCAATCATGCCCGAGAAGACATATCCAGCATGCGGAGCCACCCCTCCAAGAATTCGGCGCTTCGCGAGCCCGATATTTGGAAGCTTGCCGGGACCAAGCGGGCCGAGAAAGCATGATTCGATCTGACTTCTCAACGATCGCTCATCACCGGCGTAGAACATACCCGCGACAGTTGGACGCCTCATCTCCCTCCTCACCAGTGGGAGTGAATGGCTTCTGCCCACCAATAGTCTTTCGGATAGAACCAACAGAAAAGGAGGAGACCGTCTCGCCTAGAGAGAAGCCTCGAACTCATCCACAGTCATCTTGAAGTCCTCATCGCTGGCCAGCTGTCCTCTGGCTTTCAGGACCTCCCTTGTGAGGAGCCAATACACGGTCGCAAGTGCGCGTCTTCCCTTGTTGTTCGACGGGATGACCAGGTCGACGTACTTCGTCTCGTTGTTCGCGTCGCATATCCCGACGATGGGAATGCCGACGTTGAGGGCCTCCCTGAGCGCCTGTTCGTCAGCTGCCGGGTCGGTCACGAAGAGCATCTCCGGCTCGACGAACTTGGGAAGGATCGGATTCGTCAAGGAGCCGGGCACGAACCTCCCGGCGACGACCATAGCGCCGATGGCCTTTCCGAAGACCTTTGCCGGCTTCTGACCGTACTGCCTTGCCGACACTATGAGAATCCTCGCCGGTTCGACCCTTGAGATGAATTTGGCCGCCACTCTGATGCGCTCGTCCGTCTTCTTGATATCGAGCACGTAGAGCCCGTCCGAGCGGACCTTGAAAATGAACTCCTTCATGTCCGCGCTCTTCTGCTGAGTGCCGATGTGGACTCCTGACGTGAGGTAGACATCCTCGGGGATCAGAAGATGCGCGCCAGTGTCCGTCTGCGGTTGCGTGTCAGATACCTCGTCCATCTGGATTCCTCAGGTTTCTCTCTTGACAGTCATCGGTACGACTTTCTTGTCGTACTCCATTATAGCTATCTCGATGGGATCGATCGTCTCATCGGTTACATCGACAAGTATCGGGGCTCCGAGGCTTATCTGAAGCGCCCTGGCGCCGATAATCCTGGCCCTCTCGAATCTGGTATACTTCAAGCTCTTAGCCTCACTGTGGAGGTACCCCTAAAATGTGGCCCCTTTATATACGTTTGGGGCGCCCTCGATTCGCGAAGAACCGTTGGTTTCACGTCAGCATGGGAGAGGAGCGGAGGAAACGTGGACCTACCGCAAGTGTATTCCTGTCAAATTATAATTAGAATCGAATTGTAATTCTCGCTTCCGCACTGCGCTGCCTATGGCCCGCGCCAGGAATACCATACGATAATCGTATCTAGAGGTTCGGATTCGCCTCATTTTCGCTCAAGCAAGTTCCGTATTTCCACAACTGATTAATCAGTAGTGAGCCTACCTAGTCGCAACAGGGGAGTCAAAATGCCAAAGGTTCCGAACATCAGAGTTGAGCCTCCAGGCCCGGAGGCCAAGAAGATCGTCGCCAAGGACGACGAGTACATAGTCAAGGCGACCAAGACAGCACCGCTAGTGTTCAAGAAAGCGGAGGGCTCAGTGATTGAAGACGTCGACGGAAACACGTACATCGACTTCTACGCTGGAGTCGGCGTCCTGAACGTTGGTGCAAGGCACCCCAAGGTCGTGGCTGCGATCCATGACCAGGTGGAGAAGTACACGCATGTGGCGGGTACGGACTTCTACTGTGGACTGCAGTCAAGACTCGCCGAAAGGCTGGCAAAGACCGCCCCAGGTAAGAACAAGAAGATGGTCTTCTTCTCCAACACCGGAGCCGAGTCCGTAGAATCCGCGATTAAGATCGCGAAGAGGGGGACCGGCAAGCAGGTCATACTGGACTTCCTGGGAGCGTTCCACGGAAGGACGACGGGTGCCATGAGCTTGACTGCGAGCAAGTGGATACAGAGAGAAGGCTACACTGCGACACTCATGCCGGGCGTATTCCATGTCCCGTATGCATACTGTTACAGATGCATCTACAAGCTGGAATACCCGAGCTGCGGGATGTGGTGCGCGAAGGTCATCGAGGATGTATACTTCGAGCAGCAGATCCCGCCGAACGACCTCGCAGCCATCTGCATGGAGGTTGTCCAGGGTGAGGGCGGATACGTCGTGCCACCGAAGGAGTTCGTCAAGATGGTCTTCGACCTCACGAGGAAGTACAAGTGCCTGTTCATCGACGACGAAGTCCAATCGGGCATGGGCAGGACGGGGAAGATGTGGGCAGTGGAGCACTTCGACGTTGCACCGGACATCATCTGCAGCGCCAAGTCGCTGGGAGGCGGCCTGCCGATAGGTGCTACGATCGTCGATGCGAAGCTGAACTTCGACAGATATGGAAGGCACTCCAACACATTCGGAGGCGCATCGCTCGCCCACGCGTCCGCGCTCGCGACACTCGACGTGATCGAAGAGGAGAAGCTTATAGACCGCGCGGCCAAGGTCGGCAAGGAGACGAAGAAACGCCTGCAGGAGATGCAGGAGAAGTACGAGATCATCGGAGACACACGCGGCCTGGGCTTGATGCTCGCGCACGAGTTCGTCCAGGACAGGAAGTCCAAGAAGAACGCTGCGAAGAGCAGGGACAAGATCTCGGACATGGCCTTCAAGAAGGGGCTGATGCTCCTACCATGCGGCAAGTCGAACATCAGGTACATCCCGCCACTGAACATACCGCAGGAGCAACTCGACGTCGGCCTCGAGATTCTCGAGGATTGCATCAAGTACGTCAACAAGAACAGGGTGGACTGAGCGGGCAAACTCATTTTCTTTTCTGGAATCCCGCCTACGCGGGATTCCTAGGGTTCCATTTATCTATTCGCCAGTCGATGACCTCGAGAGGATTGGCGGAATTGTCCGATGACAGGGGAGACAGCGGTTCGTACCACGACATGACCATTGCTACCCTCTACAGGCTCGACCCCGACAAACTGAAGGCGGTTCGAAGAGCCATCTCGGGATCCACGAGATGCCCCCAGTGCGACGCCCTGAACCGTGCAGACCAGCCAAGGTGCGAAAAGTGCGGCGCCAAACTGTATCCCGAGGTCCCCGACAAAGATGAGGAGAAGGCCGGATCTGACCCCTAGTCTTCAGAAGGAGCTGGTGTTCCAGCCCGGATCTCGCGCCGTAATCACTCATCTAGAAGGCAGCAAACTCAGAGTGCTGGGCACGATTTAGCTGCGAGGCTAGCTTCTTTCTTGCGCTGGGAAGGTCACTGGGTTGTTGTTTGGGGAGGCGGGCAAGAGCCCGCCTCCTAGGGTGTCTACTCCAATATCGGGAAACGCTTCACCAACGGAGTGTTGGACCACCACTCTCCAAGACCAAGCCATCTGCCGGGCTTCACGAGGGTCATGGCAAGGAAGAGTATCATGTAGACTATGTGATCATCCACTATCGGATTGTTCGCCGGAGGCAAGTTCGTCGACCAGAGAAGAACCATCAACAAGGCCCCAGAATAGCCGGATATCTTGGTGCCTATGCCAAGTATGACAGCCCCTCCGATCAATAGGAGCGCCGCCATGAATAAGACATCAACACCAGTGTTCCCCGACAAACTGTTGTAGAAGCCGCTCAGAGGACCAGAGGACGCGAATTGCAGATATCCCGCGGTGGGAGACCCTCCGTTCAACCATGATTTGCTCGACGCCGTGGCATATCCCAGACCGAACAGCTTGTCAAAGAACGCCCAAATCAACGTCCAGCCGAGGACCAGTCTGATCCCCACCCAAGCATACTGCTCTTTCGTGAGTTTCTCGAACTTCATTTCAATTCACCGCCGTCAATAACGGCGTTATGACGGAGCGCGGGACTGTTTATCTAGTTATTGCCGAACGAGTGTCTAGGCGAGGGTTTTAGGGTCTCCTAAACCGAAAGCGCCAGAGCGCTGAACCCGAACCATCACTCCACCAGTAGATGGAGACGCTGACAATCGAAAACGTCCCTCGAAGCGATACCAGCGGGCCCGGTGGGAATCGCACTGTTACTGAGCCAGTATTCGGCAGACCGTGTTCAATCAGAGGGGAAATGCGCTCGGACTCAAACCCCTTCCCATATTTCCTGTTTCCACTACCTTCCCAGGTTCATTCCAATCAAGGAGGCCAGGCAACCAGCATAATGACTGCCACAAGGGACGTAACAAGACCGATCAGAAACGAGATTGCTGTGGCTGTCCACAAGCTCTTGCGTGTCGGGTACATGCCATGGAAGAATATTGCGAAGGAGGATACGATGAATGCGATGGTCCCCAGGAGAATCGCAATTCTGAAAGGAACGGTAGGAGTGCCGCGAATGTCGATTATTCCGAAGACCGTAAGGTTGAGAGCCGCGAGCATGCCCGGGAAACACGCATTGACGATAGGTTTCATCAACCGATCTTCGGCCTCAGATGACATCGTATCCAGATGGCCGAGTCTGATATATATCCTGTCCTCGATGAAGCCAGTGCTTGCAAGTGGGTGACCTCAGCCTGCCCCTGATCAGGTCCCTCTCAGCCATCCAGAGATGCCCATCTCCCTCACGGTCACTTCAACTGGAACGGGCTCACAAGTCCTGTTCGCGCCAGAATCGTCAAGATACCTGATGACGGGCTTCAATGTGAAACTGCCCTTTGCAGTGGGTTTGAGCACGATTCTCACATCCTCTGTCTTGAGGGCGTCGAGCCTCCTGCCCCTCAAGTTAATCTGACTGTCCTCCATCCGATACTTCTCGGGTTCTTGAACAACCACGAAGCCCTCGGGGACCGTCGCTTCCACCTTCGTGAGTTGGGCAGGTCCTCTTCCAGCGTTCACCAGCTCGATTTCGAGACTGAGTTCCTCGCCGACATGAAGATTCTTCGGCTTCGCAATCAGAGTCGCCCGAATCTCTGCATGTTCGAACCTATCCAGGCCAGCTGCGGTCTCGACCGTAGGCCCCGGAGATGTGAAGGCCCTTGTCGTTTGGACCATGTCTGGCGCGACGAAGACGTCAACAAGAGACAACGCCAACTCCCGGTCATCTCTGACCTTCGCAAGGATCTTGAGCACCTGTTCCTTTCTCCCCTGCTGACCAGCCTTCTCGAATGAAGACACTGAAGCTTGAAGCACTTTTTCGGCAATCGAATAGAGCTTCGTTTTCTTCTGCTCGTCCTGCTCATTGCTCGCCCGGTTCATGTAATCGTAGCCGTCGAACAGAAGCTTGCTCCCCTTTACATACTCGACTGCAGTCTGCTGGCCCGCCTTCAAATAGTACTTCGCAGCGCTTTCGAGGTTTTGGACGGCTGTCTTGTGAAGGGCAGAATCGCCAGTGTCTGCGTACCTAGCTCCAGCGGCCAAGGCCGTGCTCAGACGGCTGTGCCCCATCGCTAAGGCCTTTGCTTTCTCACCTGGGCTGAGATCCTTCGCCTCTATGAACAAACGGGCGGCTTCCTCGTAGAGGTCCGGAGACGACTCTGCCTCAGCTCTCGCCATCGCTTTCCATGCCTTTGACAAAGTGATTATGAGCTGGGTCTCCTTCTTGTCCTTCTTCGATTCTAATCCCTGCTCGATCCTGGTGAACTGCTCAGACACAAGCCCGTACCTCTCTGATGCAGAATCCAGATTGCCTGCCATATCCAAAAGCCTTGCCTCTTCGAGGGCTATTCTAGCCTCGCAGAAAGCCTGTCTTTGACCTATAGCATCAATGAGCCTATGCACTAACTGTTTCTCTTCAGGGCTGTCGAGCGCGTCTGAGTGTTCGCGCATCGTTTCTTCGGAATCCTTGATTAGTCCCACAGCTCTGCGAAACGATTCGATCGAATCCTTGCTTCTGTCGTTCTGACTCAGTTCCTCAGCGTTCTCAATCTCAGCCCAGGCAAGATAGTTCGCAGACAAGTAGCTCCACCTCCGTGATGATGCGTGGAGTTCTGCCGCTGTCTTGTAGTGCTCCTTCGAAGAAGCTGAATCCTGTCTGGAGTGGTGGAATTTCGCTTTCTCGATCTCGGACCAGGCCTTCATGTAGAGAATCTGGTCCTCGAACAGCTCTCTCAACCTTGGAATCTTGTCGGCAGCATCTCGGTAATGGTGAGAAGCATCCACGAATCTGGTCGAGGCTGTGAGATGGTCTCCCATATCATCATAAGTTCGAGCAGCTTCCCAGAGACTCTCCGCGACATGACTCGGCAGGCCAGCTTTTCCGTCGAAGTCGGCTGCCTTCTCAAAGGCCATCGCAGAGTCGGCGAGTGTCTCCCGATTACCAGTGAACGCGTAGCTACTCCCCAGAGCGCTTCCGTAGTCACGCCATTTTCTGGACAATACAGTGAAGGTAACTTCATCAAGCAGGCCCGCAGAAGAATACGAAGACGTGCGGATAGCAAGTAGATTCAGACCTTCATTCATGTGGAGTATCGAGGACTGGAGACCTGCTTTCTTCGATTCGACATTATCAGTGATTTCCGCGTATTGAAGTTCTGTCGCCCCGAGACGAGCGCGAAGCATGCCTCTGCTCCAGAAATCTCCAGGTTCCAAGAGGTCCTCAAGCCTCAATGCCTCCTTTACGTGATCTATGGCCTCATCCAGCAGTCTTGATTTGGCTGCTTTGTTTGATTCCATCTTCGTAGACTCAACAAGAATGAGGTTAAGTGAGTAGCGCGAACTACAAACAACGATGGGGTATCCGGACTTCTCAGCAGCCTCCAATTCCAGCCTAGCAGCGTCAAGCAGCTCCTTGGTCAATTCACGCCTTCTTTGCGAATCAGTCTCAAGGAGATACTTCTCTCGAAGGAATATCGCTTGGCGTGGGCTCAAGCTCCAAATTTCGTAATAAGGGGGAGGGACAAATGCGATCTTATCGAACTCTCGCCTTGCTTCTTCTACATATCGAAGAGACATATCCAGTAAGGCGTTGATGTCTTCGGGATCCTCCTCTCCCCCACTCTTCCAGTAATAGCAGAATGCAAGCATCTGGAATGTGGTACCAATTGCCAGTCTATCACGCGTATTCCTCACGCATTCTAGTTGTCTCTTAGCGATTTGTTCAAAGTCTTTCCAAAGGATATATCCCAGACCCACGGCATGGTCTGCGTTCGCCTTCGCCACCAAAGCAGTCTTCTCGGAGAGTTGTAGGGCCTTGCACCAACACTCTGCGGCTTTCTCGAGGTTACGGTCAAGTTCGTCGCTGCTGACGGTGGACCATGCATTCAGAGCGACGAGACTCTCTGCGGTGTTAACAAGGGCTCTTACGAGCTCGTCTCGGTCATCCGCCGCTGCTAGGGCCCCCACTATTTTCCCGCCACAGTCGGCCGCTTCATTCAGTATTGTGCTCCTGACTTTGGGGTCGTCTGAGAGACCGACGGAGATGAAGACACTCGGGAACAGCTCATTATAGGTCTTCGCAAGCTCCAAGACCTCATTCTGTCCAAAAGCATCCATGGCCCTTCTCGCGAAAGACCACGAATCAACAATCTTCTTGCTCCTGGTCGCGACATCCTGGGCCTTCCAGAACCCCAGGTAGGCGAGCATCGCTTCACAACGAGTAGTCAGTGGCGACGATGCTATGGAGCCAGCTTTCACATACGACTGCTTTGCCTTTTCATACTGCTTCTCACTATCACTCAGGCGATCCTTGAATTCCTCTATGTTCTCCGACTGCATAGCCGCTCGGAAGAGAGCGAATGCAGTTGCCTCCTGAACACGCCCGATTCCGATGAAATCCTCCTTTGGAAGCGATTCAAGTGCGCCCCCGTAGGAATCGGCTGCGCCTAGCCAATCGTATTCCTTCTCCAGATGCCTTGCGCGAGATAAAAGGGATTCCACATCGCCTTTCTTTTCAGCCATATCCCCAGACTTGATAGCGAATCGCCCTACCTTCCCTAAGGTCTTTTCTAGGAGATGATGCCCGGACTATTGTTATGACATTAATCCATCAGATAGAATTGAAATGTACGAGGTTCCAGATATTTGTCCGGAAGATACTGGCAAGCAAAGCTAGATGCTATACCTGCCAGTACAAAATGAATGAGGGTCGGACTCCGGATTGCCGTGGATGAACCTCCTGGTCCTGGTAGCGACCTAATGGCGATGACAGTCCAGCTACGAATATGGGGTCTATCTCTCCTTGAGCTTCGGATTCAGTACCTCGTCCATCGCGTAGCTCATGAGCGTGAACCCGAGAATCGTTAACACAATGAAAAGGCCGGGCATGATTATCCATGCATAGGGTCCGACCGAGGCGGCGTTCCAATTGCTCGCCTCTTGAAGTATCTTGCCCCATGTCTCAACGTCCTGGGGTCCCAGTCTCAGGAAGCTCAGAGTGGCCTCGGAGAGGATCGCCATCGCCACACTGAGGATCGCGTTCGCGAATATGAGGGGCATGACATTTGGGAATACATGCTTCCTAATGACATGCCACTCGCCAGAACCTATAGCTTTTGCGCGCTCCACGAACTGCCTCGTCTTCAGCGTGAGCACCTGCGAACGGACTATCCTCGCGGTGGCGGACCAACTAGATATTCCTATGACCACTATCACGGCGAGTAGGTCCTGCCTTCCCCAGATGGACGCGATCACGATCATTAGTACCAGCCAAGGGACCGATAGGAAGACGTCGTTGATCCTCATGATAACCTCATCCCGCCAGCCGCCCCAGTATCCGGATGCCAGGCCAACAACGGTCCCGATGAACATAGAGATCGCCATCGCCACGAACCCAACAAGCAGTGACGCAGTCGTCCCATGGACTGTCTGAGCGAAGACGTCCCTTCCGGAGTTGTCCGTGCCGAACCAGTGCTCCCAGGACGAAGGCTGCTGTATGTCTGTCGAGCCTTGGTATTGGTCGTAAGGCACGAGAGCCGAACCCACGACGCCGAACAGGACGAAGAAGAGGATGATTACTAGTCCTACCCTTCCCATCCATTTTGCCATCAGCAGGTCCGTGTTCTTGCCGACGCCTCTCGACCAGAGACTCGACTTGTCCGCCAGCATAGGGTTGAACGAGAAGACTCTCCTCGAGGCCTTCTCGAATCCCTTCTCGAATGTGTTCCTGGTCTTCGTCATGTGATGGTCACCCTCGGGTCGATGTATACGAGGACGATGTCGGCGACCAGGTTCGCGATCACGACCGCCACTCCCCCGATGAAGAATATGAACTGCAGCATTGGGTAGTCTTGTTTCCAGATGGCAGCCATGGTGTACCAGCCGATACCTTGATAGCCGAAGACAATCTCTATCTGGAACACGCCTGCGAGGACGAATGCCGTGCTCATCGCGATGGTCGTCACAATCGGCAGTCTCGCATTCGGCATCGCGTGTCTGCGCATGACCTCCTTCTCAGACAATCCCTTCGCGTAGGCAGTAACTATGTAATCCTCCGTAAGAACATCAATCAGCGAGTTCCTCATGATCAGAGTTATGCCAGCGATGGACCCAATGGTCAGCGCCGCGACGGGGAGGACCATGTGCCACAGGAGGTCGACCGCTGTCTCAGGCGTGAAGGGTTGGAGCTCGCGTCCAATGCTCAAGTATCCACCTGCAGGGAACCAGCCGAGCCAGCTCACGAACACAACGATTAGCACGATTGAGAGCCAGAACATCGGCATGCCGTAGAAGAAAAGGCTGACGGCAGTTATGGACAGGTCCGCGGACTTTCCGCGCTTGCGGGCGGCAATCCTGCCCAGGATAATGCCAGTCAGGAAAGTCAGGAAGGAGGATGTGCCAACGAGGAGTATGGTCCAGAATATCGCATCCCCGTACACATCGACCACTGGCATCTCCCACTGGTAAGAGATACCCCACTCGCCGGTGAAGGTGTCTGCGTAGTAGTTCACGAACTGCTCTTCCAGAGAATCGTTAAGGTGCATGATCTCGACGTTTCTCCAGTATGCAGCATCTGTCGTGTGCGGGGAGCGGTTCAACATGAGCATAGCCGGATCCCCGGGCATTATGCGGAACAGAGCGAAGTTCAGCGCCATGATCAGCATTATCGTTATGAACGCGTTGAATATCCGTCTCGCGAGGACGTACCTTAGGGATGCCAATTGCGCACCTGCCTCTGTGGCTCTTCAGTCCTACCTGCCAAGGCCAATCTCTAGCCCATCAAGGTCGATTCAAAGGGATAAATGGGTTTGCGGAAGTGGTTCCGGCCTCTTACCTACTGCTTGGGCGCTGGCGCGGATCCTGAAGCATCCTGTACGGGAGGGACCGTGCCTTCCATGCCTCCCACCTCCGCAGGCGTCTTCTTCCTCATGAAGAACCAGAGGAGCACGAGCACGAAGATCACCACCACCGCTGCGACGCCGCCCCAGAGGGCCCAGTTGGCGGCCTCCTGCGCCTCCACAGACACCTCGAGTGTCCTCGAGTTCCAGGTTTTGACGGAGTGGTACGCCATCTGGCCATCGTCGACGGTGAAGGTCGCGACGTAGGGAATAGACCTGCCCTCAGAGAAGGTGTGGTTCACGAAGACCGTCTTGGGCTCGTTGCCTGGCGACACGGTTATGTTCGATACAACCGTGGGATCAGTGCCATCGCCAAAGTCCACTGTGAGGTTGAGTATGTCTCCCTCGTAGTCGCTGACCACAACAGTGAACATGATCTGCTCGTCGGGCCGGTAGAGGTCCTTTTCCGGCATCATGACAATCTCGCCATCTATCCTCGGTTTGAAGTTCTCGCTGATGATGACGGGGATCACGCCGCTCACGTTGTGGCCTGGAAGGCCAGTGCCATCATCCACGTATACTGTGACATTCACTTCACCGACCATCTCATAGACGTGCGTTCCAGCGAACTTGGGCGATGCTCCAGTGCTCATCTCACCATCACCCCATAAGTACGTGACGCTCAGTGGGTCGCTGTCATTGTCCCTTACCCTCGCCGGCGTGAGGGTGAAGGTCTTGTTGTACATGGCTGATGCTCCCGAGGAGAGGATCAGCCACGGCGGGCTGTTCTCCTTGACGACCATTGTAATCGCCTTGCTCACATTGTCCGTGCCGTCGTTCGCCCACAGCGTAGCAGTGTAGGTTCCAGTGTCCGAGTACTTGTGGACGAAGTCGAAGTACTGTCTAGCCGTAGTCCCTCCTGCTGTACTGTTCTGGGAGGCGTTCCCGTCGCCGAACTCAAGATACAGTTCGAGGGCATCGCTGTTAGTGTCTACCGCACTCGCGTTGAAGATCACGTCAGAGTCAGGGTATGCAGGGTTGGGCACTGCGACCAGTCCGAGCGAGCTTGGCGGCACATGCGCTCCTGGGCCGCTTATCACTGCATCCACTGTCGCCGAAATGTTGTGGCCCGGCTCGCCTGTGAGGTCATCGACCCAGACAGTCACTGGGTATGCGCCTTGCGCGCTCCAACTATGCACAGCAGTTGACACTGCTGTCGTTCCCGCGGTCAGAGGAGTCGACTCTGTGACATTGAATGTTCCATCCCCCCACACCCATGTGAACCTGAGCGCGTCGGGGTCAACATCGCTGCTCGAGGCCCAGCACTCTATATCAATGTCCCTATTGCCCGTGATGCTCGAAATGACGGGCGCCTCAGGCGGTTGGTTGAGAACCACCTCAAATGGTATACTGGTCGAGACGTTGTGGCCAGGCCACAACGATCCATCAGAGACCCAGAGCCCTACATTGTACCAACCCGGGACGCTCCAGTTGTGGATCTGAGTATCGATCACTTCGCCGCCCTTTGTGGTTGGCTGGTATAGGGTTGTCGTGTATGTTCCGTCGTCCCAGTCCCAAGTGAACTGCAGCCCTGTCCCTGAGGGGCCGCCGGTCTCGGCGTCCCTCGCGCCAACGGTCCAAGTCACGTCTTGATTCCTGTATGCCTTGTCAATCGGATCAGATAGGATTGGGATAGTCAACTCGGGAACGGCATCAGGCAGAGGAAACACGCAGACCGTGGCGTAGCTTGTCGCCGTGTTGCTGGGATTGCCGTCTGATGCGGTCACATTCATTGCGAAGCCGTTTGGAGGCAACGCAAGAGTTGAGTAGACGTGGGTCTTCGTGAAGGTAACGCCATTTGTCGTGCCGACGCTGCTTGAGTTGGTGCTTGTCTGGCCGTCTCCGAAGTCCCACGTGACGTTGATCGGGTCTCCCTCAGGGTCTCTTACTGTGATCGTGAAAGTCTGAGTATCGTTCAGGACGAACTGGTATTCGGTGTTCAGCGGGAGGGTGAACTCCGGCATCTGGTTTCCTCCCTTCGACTCAAGATCGAACCAGAGCCAGAGCAATGCGGAAGAAACGGATCTGCCAGCATGATTAGACCAGTCGCCCCATCCCGTGTACCTCGCATTGGAAGTCGCGTATAGTCCTACGGAGTAGATTAGCGGGGTCTCGGCCCTTGAGTCGTGTATCCACTGCTGCAGCTTGTCCACGATAACCTTCCTGTCCGCCCTGTCGAATTCCCTCAGGGCGGCGGTGTGGTTCTCGTCGTATGCTGAGTAGGCTTGCCCCGTTGATGAATTCGCCTCATTGTAGTACCACGGTCCCATGGGCATCTCGCAGTTGACTCCGCCAGACGACATCTGCGAGGTCAGCCATGCCCCCAGGTCATTAAGTGGTTCCGGAACCCAGTACCATCCCCATATCCACACGTCGTAGTCCGCATGAAGCCAGGGGCCATACGTCATGACAGTATCGGATTCAAGGGAGAAATCGAACACAATGCCTGCATTCCGTGCCCACCCAACCAAGTTCGTTCCAATGGCTTCGTAGTTCGGGATTGAACTCACCGCCTGCAACCTGAATCTAAGCTCTGAGCCTGCAGTCGCCCAGCCCATCTTGACGGGGTATGCATCGGACGTGGCCTCGAGCTGCGGGTCGCTGTCCAGATTCGCGTAGCCATTCGCGAGGAGCAGATTCTTGGCCGCTGTTGTATCATAAGGCAGCTTACCCTGTATGTCACACTGCCAGTATCCAGGAGACAGCACAGAGAAGGCTACGTCTGTAAGACCGTAACACAATGTCTCGGCTATGTAACTCTTGTTGATGGTCATCGCTATGGCTTCTCTGACGATCGGGTCCAGCAGAAGCGGGTTCCCTTGGCCGTAGCCCCCTTCTGTGGTCCTCCTGAACTCGACAGGTATCGCATTGATTGCGACATCGGTAATGCCCATTTGGTGGGCAGCCATCTTGTTGAACCTGTTGCTCACTTGGTTCACGAACATGTTGGGAGATCCAGATATGTCTATCGCGTCGAGCTCCCCCGCGTTCATGGCAGTGACCATAAGGTTAGCGTTGCTGTAATATCTGTAGACGATTCCATCGACCTTCACCACCCTATCACCGCTCAGGCTTCCAAGCGGGTAATCGGATGAGCCATGGTAGTTCGGGGCTCTTGTGAACCTGTACCACTGAGTCTTCAGAGAGCTGTTGTACACGAACGGACCGCTGCCGACAAGCCAGCTAGGATCCTTCGAGCCAAGCGCGTTCGGGTCGTTCTCCCAAATGTACTTCGGAAGGATCGGGATCATGACCAAGTCGTCGAACAAAGTCGCCTTGGGGAACTCCACATCGATTCCGACCTGGAATGTTCCGGTTGCGTTGGCGCCGGTCACAGCGCCGAGATAATAGTCCCAAGCGCCCCCTGGGTTGTTCTTGATCAGGTTGATTGTGAACGCGACATCTTCCGCCGTCAGTTGGTGCGATTTGTCATTGATGTTCTCGAGGTTCCTGAAGTACGCATTGTGCGTGATGTTGACGTACAAGGTCATGTTGCCGCTCGGGTGATTGACCGTGGTATAGTCAGTGGCCAGATCATTGACAGGCCCCTCCCAGTCCTCGTTGTACTGGAACAACACACTGTACATTAGATTGTACGCAACGTAGTCGAAAAGGGACACAGGGTTGAGAGGGTTCCAGTTCGCTTGATCCCAAAGAACCCCCACATTCACGTAATACTCAGCCGCAGCCGCATTCTGAACAAAATCGGCCCTCGGCAGGACCATGGGTACTGCCGAGACCAACAGAACACCTACAACGGACAACGCAAGCAAACGGGTTAGTCTCACACAACGACCATTCACATTCATCCCCCTCGACGACTCCATTTCCTCAGCCCAGACGGAACAAAGTCCGGATCTGTCCCTGCGTGCTGGATGGTGTTTCCTTGGTATAAAATGATTTGTTGCTGGACGCGCGAAATCACGTAGTCATGCTCATTACTCGGGACTTGACGCGGAATAGGAGGAGGGTTTTCATCCACATACGCGGACAGCCGGTTCGCACTTACCTTGTCAACTCAAGCACTGCATCGAGTCGGCGCAATTCACTGCCGTCTCCTGTGAAAGTAGGAATCTCGTTTTCCTTCATTTCGGTCTTCTCTCAACAGCCAGAGTATGGGAAGACCAGCGGGCCCGGTGGGATTTGAACCCACGTCGTCGGCTTCGAAGGCCAAAAGGATATCCTAACTACCCCACGGGCCCTGGATAGTGATTGACCCAGCCTATAATATCCTTTGGCGATGGTGTCAGTGCCTGTGAGTCAAGAGACGGACGAGAACATACACTAGGATGAATAGAAGGATAGCCAGACCCAACATGCCGAAAGGATATTCGATGAAAGCACCAGTCATGCTGCAATAAGCATCAGACGAACCTCTTCAATAGGATTGAGCCGAATCACTTCTTTCCGAGCTTCGCTTTGATGTGAGGGATCAGACCGCCATGGTCAAGAATCACCCTAACGTGTTCTGGAATCCTGTCAAGAGCCGCCATCTTGGAGCCATCAATAGAAGCAAGAGTGCCCGCTTCAACTTCAAGCACTGCTGAATCGCCATCCTTGAACACGGAATCGGCCGTTCCCGAAACGATGACGTGTAGTCCCAGATTGATCGCGTTCCTATAGAATATCCGCGCAAAGGATCTTGCGATGATGGCTTGAATTCCACTGCGCTTGAGCGCGATGACCGCCTGTTCCCGGCTCGAGCCACACCCGAAATTCCTGCCGGCTACGATGATGTCCCCTTCCGCAACTCCCGCTGCAAAACCCTTGTTTGCGCCCTCCATCGCATGAGAAGCGAGATGGGCGGGATCGTAGCTGTCCAGATATCTCCCAGGGATTATCAGATCAGTGTTGACGTCGTCCCCGAAGAGCCAGATCCGCGGTTTGTTACTCATCTCAAGAACCTCCGCGGGTCGGCGATCTTGCCCTCGATCGCGCTCGCAGCCACCGTGGCGGGGCTCGCGAGGTATATGACAGCCTCATCGGATCCCATCCGCCCACGGAAGTTCCTGTTGCTTGAAGAGATACAGACTTCTCCAGGACCAAGCACTCCCTCGTGAGAGCCCAGACACGGTCCGCAGCCAGGAGGTAGCAACGTACCACCTGCCGAGACGATTGTCTGTGCAACACCCATGTCTATGGCATCGACTAGTATCCTCCGAGACGCTGGTGCGACAATGAGTCTGCAGCTTGGGGACACCTTTCTGCCCTTGAGTACCTCGGCAGCTGCAACCAGGTCTTCCAGGCGACCGTTGGTGCATGTTCCAATGAATGCCTGGTCTATGCCGACGCCTTCGAACTTGTCCACACTTCTGGATATTTCGACCTTGTCAGGACCAGCAACCATTGGAGGCAACTTCGAGACATCGACCTCCATCCGACGCTCGAACTCAGCATCTGGATCGGAGCTCACCACGGCCTTGACTGGGGGATCATATCCTCTGAACCACTCCTTGGTCACCGCGTCTGGAACGACAATCGCAGCCTTGGCGCCCATCTCCACACTCATGTTGCAGAGGACCATTCTGCCGGCTATTGGCATGTCCTGGATAAGAGAGCCGTTGAACTCGATGCACTTATAGTCAGCACCCGAAGGCCCAATCATCGCAGCAATCCTCAGAGCCACGTCTTTCGGATAGGTTCCTTTTTGGAGGTGCCCTGACAACTCGACCCTGAGAGTCTCAGGTATCCTCAGCCAAAGACTCCCCGTTGCCCACACACCCGCCATCTCGGTCGCGCCGACCCCAGTTGCGAAAGCCCCGACCGCCCCGGCGGTCGTCGTGTGAGAATCCGTGCCTAGCACCAGCTGCCCAGGCCTCACGAGCCGCTCCTCAACAAGTAGCTGGTGACATATCCCTTCGCCCGCATCGTAGAACCGCTTGATGCTGTAGTCATTGACTAGTTTCCTGATCCTTGCATGAACGGCTGCGGTCTGAACGGTATTCGCTGGCGTGCGGTGGTCAAGAACAATCGCGATCCTGTCTGAATCCCAAGGGCGGTCCAGCCCGAACTCGGAGAATGACTTGTCCACTAGGAACGTGTTCTCGTGAGACATCACCAGATCCGGAGAGGCCTCGACGATTTCTCCCGCCTTGGCCTTCGGGTTCCCTGAGGCTCTCCCAAGGACCTTCTCAGCAAACGTCCTGCCCGCCACGACTACTCAAACCAAATGTCTGTATTTCAAAATGACGAACAAGGACGCCAGTCAGGGACTACAGCATTCTTGGTCGAAACATGAAATGAGCGTAAGTTTGCGCATAGCTGGAAAAGGTATTTCCACTATGTACCCAATCACTTCGTCGCAATGGACAGAGTTCTTGACGCTGTTCCAGGGTCGAAGGTGCTCCTACTCGGGAACGAAGCTATAGCCAGAGGAGCTCTTGAAGCGGGGGTCGCAGTAGCGACCACGTACCCGGGCACACCCGCGTCAGAGATCGGGGACGCGCTCGCGCGCGTAGCCAAGGACGCAGGAATATACTTCGAGTACTCGACCAACGAGATGGTGGCGACCGAGTTCGCTATCGGAGCCGCTGCCTCAGGCGTGAGGGCGCTCGTTAGCATGAAGCATGTTGGGCTCAACGTGGCCGCAGATGCGCTCATGACCTTTGCTTACACGGGCACGCGTGGCGGGTTCGTGCTGGTGACAGCCGATGACCCATCCTGCCATTCGAGCCAGAACGAACAAGACAACAGATACTATGCACTGCTCGGAGGGATCCCGCTTCTCGAACCTTCTTCCCCGCAGGAATGCTATCAGATGACCAAGGATGCATTCGCGCTCTCCGAGAAACTCGAATTGCCTGTGATTCTCAGGACGACCACAAGAGTGTCGCACGTGCGGGGGCCCGTAGTCGTCGGCGAGATAGTCCCAGGACCAAAGAAGAAGGAGTTCGTGAAGGATCCGAAACGGTTCGTCACTGTGCCTGCGGTTGCCAGGGCGAGGCATTTGATCCTCCTAGAACGACTGCAAGAAGCTTCGAAACTGGCTGATGGATCCGCTCTCAACCGAGTCTACAGAATCGGAGCTGGGGGCAGGTCCGGAATCATCACGTCGTCTGCAGCGTTCAATTACGTCATGGATGCGGCGAAGATGCTGGGAATGTCCACCGACGTCCTCAAGCTCGGGTTTTCACACCCACTCCCGACGCACTTGATTGTCGAGTTCCTCAAGACTCATGACTCGGTCGCAGTCGTGGAGGAGCTTGAGCCGATCCTCGAAACCTCTATTAGAGCGGTCGCGCAACACGAGGGGCTCAAGGCGAAGATACTCGGCAAAGCTGATGGCGCATTCCCGCAGGCCTACGAGTTCGATCAGGCAATCGTAGCATCAGGACTTGTGAAGGCATTTGGTCTGAAAGGAGAGATTGCGAAGACTGTCTCTGTGGATTTGCAGGACCTGCCGGTCAGACCGCCGGTGCTCTGCGCTGGCTGTCCGCACAGCGCCACATACTTCGCCGTCAACAAGGCAACGAACCGCAAAGCGATATTCGCATCTGACATCGGTTGCTACACACTTGGAGTCGCACCGCCCTACAACGCCGCCGACCTCCTTGTCTGCATGGGCTCGAGCGTCGGGACTGCGGGAGGGCTGGCGAAGGTGAACGACCAGCCGGTGATTGCGTTCATTGGAGACTCCACATTCTTCCATGCTGGCATACCGGGTTTGATCAACGCCGTGCACCACGGTCACAAGTTCCTCCTGATGATACTGGACAATCGAACCACCGCAATGACCGGGCACCAGCCTCATCCAGGCAGCGACAAAGGTCCATCCTGCTGCGACATAACATCGGTCTCTATCGAAGAGGTCGTCAAGGGTTGTGGAGTCAAGTGGCTCAAGGTCGTCGATCCGTACGACATCAAGACTACGACAGATACGGTCAAACAGGCGCTGACACAGAATGGCGTTTCAGTCATCATCGCCAGGAGGGAATGCGCACTGATCGTGAAGAGGGACCAGAAAGGCGCAATCTTGAAGAAGCATTATATCGACCAAGAGGCCTGCAAGAAATGCAGGACCTGCGTGGACAAGTTCCAGTGCCCTGCCATCTCAAGTATTGATAAAGTCCAGACAATCGATGACACGTCGTGCGCAGGATGCGGAGCATGCGCTCAGGTGTGTCCCCACAAGGCCATCAAGGAGGCTAGGTGATGACCGACGTCTACCTTGTGGGCGTCGGCGGTCAGGGAATCATCACCGCATCGAGAATCATTGGAGACGCTGCGATTCTCGCTGGGAAGAACGTTCTTCTGAGTGAGACGCACGGGATGGCCCAAAGAGGTGGTTCGGTCGTGTGCACCGCCAGAATTGGAGAAGTCTACAGCCCTTTGATACCAGACGGTCAGGCAGATGTCGTTCTGTCATTCGAGCTGCTGGAAGCCTTGAGGGTTGTCTGCAAGGCATCGAAGAATACAGTTGTTGTAAGCTCCAACGAGAGGATGATTCCGCTCAGCGTGTCATCGCAGAAACTCAAATATCCGACGCTTGATGAGGTTCGAAGAGAGATCGCCAAGATCGCAAGGGAGTTCGTGCTGATCGAAGCCTCCAAGCTTGCCGGGGAGGCCGGAGTGCCGATGTCTTCTAACATTGTGATGGTAGGCGCTTTGGCAGGTACAGGTTTGACGAACCTTGACAAGAAACACTTCGAGAAAGCCATAGAGATGAGCATCGCGCGCAATGTCAAGGAGAATCTGGCAGCGTTCTCGAAGGGGTTTGATGCGGTGTCGACCAGAAGTCGAACCTGACAATGTATTAAAACGGGATAGCGTATTGGCTGAGCGGGCCCATGGTCTAGCGGTTATGACAACGCCCTTACACGGCGTAGATCACCGGTTCAAATCCGGTTGGGCCCACCGCCCTTTGACAACAACTCTGGTCCTCGCATGTTGTCGAGACAACCAGCGCTGGCAATCGCTCATCTTGTCGACGGTCGGAGGAAGGCACCGTGATTTCCCATAGAATTCACCAAATCAGAAAAGGCAATAAGGTAAGTCAGGGCTCCAGGAGACGCTGATAACTCAATGGAAGATGATATGGATAGAAGAGCGGAACCTGCGAACGAGGGCGCTGCCGTCAAGGGATTCCTAATCCTTTCGAGACTGCCCTTCCTGTCTCCTGGAGTGGCTGCTTTGGTCACCGGGATCGTGATCGCTCTGAGCGAAGGATACGACCCGAGCGAGGGGCTCATCTGGATGTCGATCCTCGGGTTAGTACTCATCATGCTGGCAACCTACTACTTCAACGAATACTTCGACTACGAAGGAGACATCATCAACAAGACTTTCACCAAGTTCTCAGGCGGGAGTAGGGCGCTTCCAGACAATCTGGTCCCGAGGCCGGTCGCGCGGATCGCGGGATATTCGTCTGTTGCTGTCCTAGTCGCCATCGCTGTCGTCTACATGCTCTTCTACTTCGAAGACTACCCTCTCCTGCTCCCGCTTGCGCTCTTCGGCGCCTTCTGCGGCGTGTTCTACTCTCATCCCCCGTTCCAGTGGGCATATCAGGGGATCGGCGAGATCGTCATCGGGGGCTGCTACGGAATTCTCACATTAGCGAGCGGCTTTTATCTGGTGTCTGGAGTTCTGAACCTGAACATGCTACTGGTCGGTCTTCCGGCATCCATGACCATATTCCTGGTGATCTTGGCGAACGAGTTCCCTGACTATGAAGCCGACAAGGCCGTGAACAAGCGCAATCTGATAGTCCGCCTCGGCCCTCAGAAAGGCGCCCTCTTGTATGCCGGGGTCATGATGTCCGTCTACCCTGCCATGCTAGCGGCCATTGCGGTAAACATCAGTTCCTGGATAGCAGTCGCCGGGTTGCCCGTGCTTGCGTTGACAATCGCTGCGACCGCCATGACCCTGAAGGGCGGCTACACTCAACCATCTGCTCAAATGAAGATATCCGGAATTACATTGCTGGCGAACCTGCTTTCATCCCTGATGTTCATACCAGTCGTGCTCATCTGGTGAGTTCAAGTGAGTCAGAAGACAGTCAAGCCTTTCTACAATCCTCCCTCTCTGCTCGTCAAGCAGCTCAGGAGTGCCCTCCTGATACGAAAGCTCACGGGCTGGACGAAGTTGCCATGGTGGACGACCCAAGCGGGCAAGATCTTCCAGATAGCAGCCGGGTGCCAAGGGGTCGGTTGCTTCGGCTACCCCGTGCACCCTGTCTGGGAGGTGACCGCGAGATGTAACCTCACGTGCGACCACTGCCATGCGCGTGCCGGCGAATCTGAGTGTCCGGACGAGTTGACGACCGTTGAGGCCAAAGAGAGGGTGATCGACCCGCTCGCCCAGGTCGACGACTTCAAGAGCCTTGTATTCTCAGGAGGTGAACCTCTGGTGCGAGAGGACATCTTCGAACTGATAGCGCATGCGAAGATGCGAGGTTTCTATCCCATCATCGCGACCAATGCCACTCTGATCACTCCAACCGTGGCGGAGCAGCTCAAGAAAGCTGGCACGCTCGGCATCGCGGCCAGCATAGACTCGCTGAAGGACGAGGTGCACGACGCGTTCCGGAAGAAGCCGGGTGCCCTGAAGCTCGCGAAGGAAGGTATTGCGAACGCTGCTGCTCAAGGCATGTACATCCAAATCAATATCACGGCGTCAAAGATCAACAAGGACGAACTGCCGGAAATCATCGCATTTGCAGACGATCTCAGAGCGCACGTCATATTGCTCTACCAGTTCATTCCATCAGGAAGAGGCGAGGAGAACTCGGCACTGGAGCTGACCACGGACGAATTCCGAGATGAGATGCTCAAGATAGGAGCACAGCAGAGGAATCTGCATCCGGTGATTGCACCAGTTGGCCTCCCCGAGTATTGGGCACTGCACAACGTCCTGAAGAACGGGGGAAAGGTGAACGATGTCCTACGAGGATGTATCTGCGGCAACGGAATGTTCTACATCAAGCCGAACGGCGATGTCTGGCCCTGCGCATTCGTCCCCTTGAGCGGCGGAAACCTCAAGACTGCGACGCCCATGGATATCTGGAAGAACTCAGAATTATTCAAGAGCCTGAAAAACCGCAACAACTTGAAGGGAATATGTGGAGAATGTTCGCAGAAAGAAGTGTGCGGCGGATGTCGCGCTCGATCATACGCAATGACAGGAGATCTGTTTGCCGAGGACCCCAAGTGCGCTCTCACCGAGCTCGAGAGACGACGACCGGGAGCTGCCACTTCAGAGTAGGTTTAATGTCCTTGATGCCCAGTTCCTTCTCGGTGGCAAATTGAAGTGGGATTTCGATACATGGCTCGTCCAAGTATACAGTCTCAAGGCGAAGGACTTGAACAAGAAGGAGCTCGCGCTCGCCAAGAAGGAGTACGAAGAGGAATATCCCCCCAGGGGCGAGGGCAACATGAAGCTGAAAACCTATCCTTTCAAGAAGCTCCTCGATTCCAAGAAGTGATCGAGAGCTGCACGAATGCGAAGAGGGCCGGCCCAGCAACCAGCGAGCGGGGAAACCTTTAAGATTTAGGCACACCTAACTTGCTATACGATGGCACATGAGATAGTCGAGCAGTACCTGAAAGTGATCTACAACCTGACTGAAGATGGAGGGATGGCAAAAACCACTGACATCGCTTCAGCCATGGATATTGCGCCCGCAAGCGTCACCGAGATGATCCATAAGCTCTCAGACAAAGGATACGTCAGGCACGAACCTTACAAGGGGGTTGTTCTGCGACCCAGAGGAATGAAGATCGCATGCAAGATCTCAAGAAAGCATCGACTCCTCGAAAGGTTCCTTGCAGACTTCGTCGGTGTGTCCGGCAAATCGCGACACGAACAGGCGTGCAAGATGGAACACGCCCTTACGGACGAGGCGGAGAAGAACCTGTGCAGAATAATGCACCATCCCACGGAGTGTCCTCACGGAAGGAGGATACCGAAGTGCGGCAGGTCCACAACGTGTGAGAAATGCACTAGCACCGACACTCCACTATCGGAAATCGCTGAAGGGCAGCGCGTGATCGTCTCACACTTGCTGTCGAGGAACCAAGACGAACTCTGTTCCATGCTCTCAATGGGGTTCGTGCCAGGGGCGGAAGTCAGGGTCGAGAAGAAGATACCCATGGGAGGACCAATCATTGTCAGCCTGAAGGGGACCAAAGTGGCAATTGCGCGAGACAGGGGCAATTTGCTCCACGTAGTAAAAGCCTGAGAAGGAGGCAGAAGCTGTGGAGATAGCCCTCGCCGGGAACCCCAATGTCGGGAAGAGCATCATTTTCAGCAAGCTCACCGGCGTGGGAGTGATAAGCGCCAACTATCCAGGGACGACCATAGAGTACGAAGTGGGACAAGCGAAGTTCATGGGTATGACCGTCACTGTGATCGACCTCCCTGGCTCTTACTCGCTGGCCGGCAATACACACGAGGAGCGAGTGGCGACCAATCTATTGTACGAGAGGAAGTCCGACACAGTCATCGCAGTCCTCGATGCCACTAGACTCGAGCGCAACCTCGTGTTCCTGTTCGAACTGATCGAATCTGGTCACAACGTCGTTGTTGCGCTCAACATGTACGACATGGTCAGGAAGAGCAAGCTAAGCATAGATATCAGAGGGCTAGAGAGCATTCTGATGATGCCCGTTATCCCGACAGTGGCCACCAAGGACGAGGGCATCGACTCCCTTCTCTACACAGCAATCCAGCTCCGCCGAAAGAGCACTTTTCGTGTGAGATACGATTCGCACATCGAGGCCATGATTGCTCAACTGGAAGATAGTCTGAAGGAGGACGAATGGGACCTTCCGCTAAGAGCAGTGGCCGTCAGGCTGCTATCGGCGGATCAGAACGTACTGAGCAAAGCATCGCCGGAAATCAAGGGCAAGGCCGAGAGACTCCGTCAGGAGTTCGCTGCAGGCCACGGCGAGGATTTGGTTGTGCATATCCAGAGGGACCGGTTCGGCGAGGCTGGGCGAATCGCGAAAGAGGTCATCGGCACCGCGGCCACAGCAAGAAAGAAAGCCAAGAGCCTGGCCACGGACATCACGCTGAGACCGTTGACCGGCATCCCGATCCTGATAGGGGTCCTTGCACTCGTCTTCGTCACACTTGTCTTCGTTGGTGGTGCCATCGAAAGCATCCTTGTCGGCGCTTACGCCGACACGGGAAGGGTCTTCTTTGAGGACCTCGCCGCCCAAACCCACAACGGCATCCTGTCGGGCATCGCAATGGGCGTGTCTCTCAGCATAGAGGCGATGCTGGCCCTGGTAGTGCCGTACATTCTGGTGTTCTACGTGATGCTGTCGATACTGGAGGACACCGGATACCTCGTAAGGGTTGTATCCCTGCTGGACGGCGTGATGCACAGGCTGGGCTTGCACGGGAGAGCCGTGATTCCGATGGTCGTCGGGTTTGGGTGCAACGTGCCCGCAATTCTGGCAACGAAGGCAATGGGTTCCAGAAGGGAGAGACTGATTCTCGCTGTGCTCATCACGATCACAGTGCCCTGCTCGGCTCAGACAGCGATTATCATCGGTTCGGTCGGCAAGTTCGCAGGAGCTTGGTGGGCTCTCCTGGTATATTTCGTATTGATGGGGACTCTCGTGGTCCTGGGCCTTGCCCTTCACCGGTTCATCAAGTTCGAGCCGACAGGCATGTGCATCGAGATCCCCGACATGAGATGGCCGTCCTTGAAGCAAACTGCGACGAAGACCTACATCCGGCTCAAGGAGTTCGTGACGATAGCGTTCCCTCTGCTGCTCATTGGAAGCATCATCCTCGAGATACTCCTGGCCGTCGATGTCCTGCAACAGATCCTCGAACCAGCTGGACCATTCATGCTGACGGTGCTCGGCCTTCCCGCGTTCACAGCAGTTGCGCTCGTGTTCGGCATACTGAGAAAGGAGATGGCCCTTCAGATGATGATGGTTATCGCGGGCACGAGCAACATATCTCTGGTGCTGTCTCAGCATCAGATGTTCGTGTTCGCATTGGTGATGGCGGTGTTCATGCCCTGTCTCGCAGCGTTCGCGGTCATGCTGAAGGAGTTCGGCGTGCGAAGCACGGCCATGGTGGCGTTGGCATCATTATCGCTCGCGCTGACCATGGGAGCTGTGGCGAATCTAATACTCGGGCCCTGATTCCTCACCGGATGAACATCGAGAGGTCTTCATCCCGATGGACGCTTGGAGGGACGTTTACACTGCCTTTGTAATCCTCGCTTGTGCGAGAGATCATCGGCTCAGTACCGTCCCTCAGGAGGACATATTGTGAGCGTGCGCCAGTCACGATGAGCAGTATCTTGACCTTGCCTTGCATCTCCTTGTCGACGGAGCATCCCCAGATCAGCCTCGCCTCGGGCTTTATCTTGCTCGTGATGATCTCCGCTGCTTCGGCGGCCTCTTCGATGTTCATGTCTGGCCCACCGACGACTCGAACGAGAGCTCCTCTTGCGTCTTTCAGGTCTATCTTGCCCAACAGGGGAGAGTTGAGAGCCTCTTCGACTGCGTCTTCGATCCTCTCGCTCGGCTTTCCGTCCCCCTCTCCGACCCCAATCAGGGAGACCCCGCCTTCGTTGAGTATGGTCTGAAGATCGGCGTAGTCGACGTTCACAAGGCCCGCGTGCGTGAGCATGTCCGTGAGGCCTTTGATGGTCTGCATAAGCAACTCATCTGCCACCTTGAATGCAGCCTGAACCGGCAGGTTGGGAACAAGTTCGATGAGAGTGTCGTTCGGGATCACTATGGTCGTGTCGCAGACCTTTGCGAGTTTGGACAGACCAGCCATCGCATTCTCCATCCTCAGCTCCCCTTCCGATCTGAAGGGCAGCGTGACAACTCCAACTGTGAGCGCACGCGATTCCTTGGCCACGCGCGCGGCTACGAACGATGTGCTCGTGCCGGTGCCGCCACCCATCCCCGCAGTGATGAAGACGATCTGCGAACCCTTCAACCACTCCTTGATTTCTGGCTCGTTCTCCATCGCTGCCCTCTCACCGACCTCTGGCCTGGCGCCAGCGCCAAGACCTCTGGTCGTCGTCTTGCCTATGAGTATCTTCTTGGGGGATTTGACCGTGAGGAGGTGCTTGGCATCGGTGTTCAGCGCCAGCATCTGAAGCCCGGAAAGACCCTCTTCGGTGCATCTGTTAACCGTGTTGCAACCAGCCCCACCACATCCGACAAGTTTGATGCAAACGTCCAGCTGGCTCGCAATCCTTTCGATTTCTAGATCCTCGGCCGTCTTCTGTTGCTGCGGCTGTTGATCACTGCTCGGATTCTGTGGGGAGGCTCCGCTGAGAGCACTCTCGATGAGACTGTTTGGCATTAGTGCATCCCAAT
>Ga0315284_10002389_pt1 | contig 26906 bp, 37 predicted proteins | sample YL17G09_16_MG_FD_203696 | JGI IMG/M metagenome (GOLD analysis project Ga0315284, IMG submission 203696) | Sediment microbial communities from Yellowstone Lake, YNP, Wyoming, USA - YL17G09_16 | ecosystem: Environmental > Aquatic > Freshwater > Lake > Sediment | place: USA: Wyoming | collected...
GTTTATACAGGTGTAAGTGTAGACGCTTTAACAAGGATATATGACAATGATGATGCAGGAGATACAGGGAATTATGAAAGTAGAATTATATTTGATGCTATTGAAGATACCTCCTATAAAATAGCTGTTCAGGGTTATGATGTTGATGAGTACGGGGAATATCTTTTAAATGGTATTATTTATTCTCCTCCTGAAGGAATGTCTGAATACGCTAGAATTGGCCCTATAGATATTCAAAATGTTAAGGCTATGGTAAGAGACAGCGAAGGTATAATGTGGGTTGTTGGAAAAGAAGTTATAGATTGGGATTTTTTACAGTTATATTATTCAACTGATGATGGAAAAACTTGGGATTTCGACTCAGAATTACCTTTATTATTTAGTTCTACATCTTGGTCACCGAGTTTAGTTATTGATAAAGATGATAATTTACATATAATGTATCTTGAAAGTAATGCAGGTAAAAATACTATATGTTATAATTCTAAACCTGCGGGGTCGGGGTCAACATGGAATACTCCAGAAGTTGTTGTTCCAGCTTATTCACCACCTACGAGAGTAATTAGAAATTTAGATATAACTATAGATTCAACTAATACTTTACATCTTGCATACATTCATTATACTCAAGTTGATTATATATATCATTTAAAATATCTTTCTGGAGTTACTGGAAATTGGAGCGGCACTACTGAGTTAAATGGGTCTGTACGTGCTATAGTTAGTATTGAGTGTGATAGTAATGATTATCTCCATGTAGGATATGAAACTAAAGACGGTTCTAATATTTATCAAGTTGTGTATAATTTTTTTGATACTGAATGGACTCCATATCAGATAACTGATTATGAAACTAATTCTTATTTTAATGGACTTACGATAGATTCAGATGACAATGTACATTTAGCGTATCAAGAATCTTGGACATATACTACTCGTTATATTAAAAATACGGGTGGAACTTGGGGAACTTCTGAAGAAATGACAGATAATTCAGTGTGGGGGTATACTCCTTACGTATCGCAACAAGAAGGAGTATATTGGTTTGGAGATATATATCCAATAGGAAATATCTCTCAAATAGGATTAAGTGAGCGAAGAGATGGAGATTGGTTAACTTACAGAGCAATAACAAACACAACTGTAGATGAATATGTAGGCTTTTCATATAGTTCTTTTGCTCCTACTGCTAGACAGAATACAGCAACTACAGGATTTTGTTTTGTAACTGATAGTTCTGATAACGATAATAATTATAATAATGAAGCTCATTTTTGGTATAGTAGCGATTTTAGTTTTGGTGAGTTTTCATCTAGTAGTAGTAGTAAGTCTTCGAGTAGTAGTAGTAAATCCTCATCTAGCAGTAGTATATCTTCGAGTAGTTTGAGTTCTTCATCTAGCAGCAGTATTTCTGTCAGCAGTTCGTCAATGAGCAGTTCAAGTTCTTCCATAAGTAGTTCAAGTTCATCTATCAGTTCCAGTTCATCAAGTTCCAGTAGTTCTTCATCTAGTTCATCTATAAGTAGCAGTTCTAGTTCATCTTATCATCCGTCGCCTATTACTTTTTATACTAATCCTTTAGATACCCCTATTAATTTTTATTCAACAGAAGTTTTGTTACTGAGGTTTTAATGTCAATTATATATCCTATGAGACTTTCAACCAGTCAATATAGAGCTTATCAAGCTATAGAACTTACTTCTTTATATATGAATTCACAAGGTAATTTATATAGTTTTTATTCTACGAGAGATTATTCACCTGGAGGAGTGGGAAATGTAGGATTTTCAGCTTCTTCTGATTCTGGGGTAACGTGGTCAAATTTTGATTCAAATATAGTTGGAGCTTATCCAGGTTATTATCCTTGGGTCATGAAGACAGATAATAGCTGCGATATTTTTGTTAAGAGTGCTAAGCCTTTTCATGCAAAATATTATTGTACTTCTTGGAATAAAATTTCAATACCACCAGGAATAGATGGTATAACTGATGTTTGTCTTGACGCTAATAATAATATTCATGCTTTAGTCTCTTATGACGGGATAAATTATAGAGGGGGCTATATGAAGTATGACGGGTCTTCTTGGTCACCTGTCGTATATTTAAACATCGTACAAAGTTCAGGAAAAATAGCTATAGATTATAATGGTGATTTACATATTTTTGCATCGAGGGGTTCAATGGGAGGAACTGTAGCTACTACCTCCTATCTAAATAACATAGGAGGTACTTGGTCCGCACCTTATAATGTAAATTTTTCTTGGACGGCTAGAACTGAAATGGCTATAACTCCTGATAATCATGTACATTGTTTAATTTCAAATTATTTAACTCCTGCGGTGGGGCCACCATTTAATTTTCGTGTTATGTATAGACAACGAAGCAGTACGGGAAGATGGTCTTCTTATTATGATTTAACCGACGGAGTTCATGGAGCTGGTGGGGCAGGAGTTTCAATAGATTCTACAGGGAAAGTATATTTAATATGGAGTGAAGCAGGAAATGGAACATACCCGGCGAGAAGCCAATTATTCTACCAAACAGTTACTTACGACTACGATGATGGAATTTCTCCTTTTTGGACGTTTGATTGGGGGAGTAAGGTTCAAGTGACAGATAATGATGTAGATGTAATACCGGGTGGAAATTTTGGGGCTTTATATCCTAATAATAATATTCCTACTACAGGGGTAGCGGGGTTGTATATTACTGAACCTGGGACAAACGACTACAATTTATATTATTGGACTAGTGATGATATGGCGTACGCTATACCGCCATCCTCCCCTACTTGTACTCCTAATATACCAATAAATTTTTATTCAAGGACAATAATCTAATGGCTCAAACTTTACAAATTTATTCAACATATATATGCCCCGCAACTAACGCTTTAATGGATTTAGGGTCACTCTCTTTGCAGTGGAATAATTTATATATAGATGGAACAGCATATCTTGATAATCTTATAATGGAAGGAAATATAGATTTATCTACCCATAACCTTGTGACAGATACAATCACAGGAACTAAAATAGGAACATCTATAACTCAGAAATTAGGATTCTTCAATGCAACTCCTATAATCCAACCCGGTAATACCGACTCATTAGAAACTATACTATCAAATTTAGGTTTTAGAGCTTCAGGGATTGCCGCTCCATTAGCTATAGGGACATTAACAATAGCCGACACTAAAAATATTGTTCTATCTACAGGAACAGGAACAAAAATAGGAACGTCAACTTCACAAAAATTAGCTTTTTATAATGCTGCTCCTGTTGCTCAGCAAACAGGATTAAATATACAGTTTACTACAATTACTTATACTGAACCAGCTATTCCAGATTATTCTATTCAAGATTTCACTCAAACTTCTCCTTGGGGTTTTGCTAGTCATGATGAAGCTAATTCTGTTTTACGAGCTTTAGCAAATCTTCAGGTAAGAATGGAACAGTTAGAAACACGTTTAATAACTTATGGTTTATTAGGCGCAGCGGTTTCTTCAAGTTCTTCTTCAAGCAGTTCTAGTAGAAGTAGTTCTAGTAGTAGCAGTTCTAGTTCTTCATTAAGCAGTTCTAGTAGTAGCAGTTCATCGTCGAATAGTGTATAGTATAAAAAAGAAATAAAAGGAAAATATTATGTCAATTTATAAAGTAAACAGCGGTTTAACTACAACAATAAAATTTGAATTGTTGAATGATATGATTTTAGAATTAGAAGGATTAGTAGAACAAGGTAAATTTGATACTAATGAATTAGATGAGTTATTTTCTAAAATATATCAGAGAAAATATTTGAGAAATCAGGGTATTGGAAATACTATCCCTACTTATCCGGGTTGGTCTCATATTAGTGCTCAAACAGGATACAGTATTTGGAAATATAGCCCAGTAAATTATAAGTATAACGATTATAACGCCGTTTACTGTGATAATAAATTTTTACATAACCGAGGGGAAGCTACTTCTGAACCTATATCTGCTTTTACGAAAGTAGTGTTATTAGATGATTTTAGTGGGTCTACTTATGTTGATAATACTACAGAAGCAGGTACGGAAGGAGGAACTGAGTTCTCTTTAATGAATGAGACTGATGATTATTTATATATTGGGTCTTCTTCTCAGTTTAATGGGGCAGATTTTAAATTTCAAACCCGAGGGACAAATTATACTTTAAAAGTAGAATATTTTGATAATAGTTCAGGAGATTCTTGGGGAACAATGACGCCCTATTTAAATAATTTCTCTGAAAACACTTCTAATTTTGTTAGTAATGGAACAATTAATTTTGATATCCCCGATGATTGGGTGGAGACAACAATAGACGGGTCTGAGTTATATTGGATTAGAATTTCAACTTCAACTATTCCTTCTATTGTAGCTAAAGCATATTCTATAACACCTACGAATTCTGTCATTTCAATGTTAGGACTTTCGAGTACTCAAATTACGGAAGAAGAATGGGCTTGGTGTTCTTATGGGCCTGACATATATATAACTGTTAGAAATGCGGGAGTTAGTGCTTATGAAGGAGATTATTATATTACGTCAGCTAGTAGTGTTGCGAATTTACAAAACTTTTTTGTGTATAATCATCAGTATACCGCCGATTATGAGAATAGTACTTATACAACAGGAGTATTCTTAGCTGCGCCTAGTTCGGCTCCTGCTGATGCAAGTTTGAGTAACGGAAAGATTAGTTTTTGGATTGATGAAAGTGGAAATTCTGTAACTGTTAAAGCTAAATACAGTAACGGAACTGTTAAGTCAGGAACGATTAGTCTTTCTTAATTCGTTTTTTTAGTTTTCTTGATACTTGATGGTGAACGATGACAGGGAATTCAGAGGGATTAAGGGGAGGGTTTCCATTTGGAAGAGAAGAAATATAGCAATATTCAACAGGAAGTTTATAAACATTTACCGAAGGATTACTGGTTAATACTTGGGATAAAACTTTCTGTTCCCAAATATCAGAATGAGATGCTATCTCTTCCCACTTATGTAATACGAATCGAGTTTGTTCAGTATTATTAATCCAGAGTGTTCCTGATAACAATTCAAATACGGGGGGTGAATCTTGATACCCGTACCAACTATTCCAATCTAAGTAATGGCAAGCTAAATCATATTCTAAGGGTATCTGATTAAATAAGTCAGGTACCCTTTTTATTTCAGAATCAGCGTCTAAACAGACTATTTGATAAGTAGGGTATTTATCTAAAACTTCTTTAATAATTTTTGGTTTTTGAGCTACATTTCGTAACCAACTCCCTTTATTTTCTACTACTTCTATATTGTATTCTAGATTAAATTTCTGAATAGAAGGAAGTAGATAGGTGTGGAGCACTTCTTCATATGGAGTACCTGAAGTTACAAAAGCGGTAATAAGAAATTTATTTGATAGTTTTATCACTTAACACTACTTTCATTTTTCCTGACCCTTGGCATTCAGGGCAAGTTATTGGAACCTGACCTTCAGAGGCGGAAATCATAGATATCCCTGAACCGTCACATTCTAGACATACAATTTCTTTTGGAGTAAAACCCTGTCTTTTTATTGTTGGTTTCATAACCAATGTCCTTTTTCTCCTTGAGTTATTTCTAAAATTCCATCGTTTATAAAAGACCGAACTGGGGATAATCTAGTTCGCAGAATCGTTTTATCATCTATCCAGTTACTTTCTAAAGCTAATCTATCTAAAAAGAAAAATCCTTGTCTAAATACCGTACCACTATTATGATGTTCGTTATGATTAACTATAGCTTGAGCCTCACACCCCTCTAACCTTCCCCCGATTTCATATAATCTCATTACTATATCGTTTTCCGATTGCCCACAAACAAATCTATTATCATATCCTCCGAATTGATGAAACATTTTAGTACTCATTAATCCGAAAGGTGCCATTTTAGGAGCATCTGGGTCTCGGCCTCGTAGTCTATGCCAATCAGTAATATCTCTTCCATCTTCAATTGTTCTAAAAGCCACTACCACTCTTTCATCATTACAAGATTTCCAAGTCCGATAAGCAATATCTAATCCACAAGGAGAATATACCGAATCATCAGCGGTCCACGTTAAAGTTTCACCTTGAGCCGCTCTAAAAGCTATTTCATAACACTGACTCGGTTTAACATTAGTTTGAATATGTTTAAAATTAGGGCCAGGAGATTCTCCTTGATTAGGGCCAACCATAATCATTTCCCAACTACAAGTATTCTGAGTAAGGGAATCATACATTTTTTGCCATAAATGAGGTCGTATACTTGATGCGCAGACACTGACATTAATCATATTATATTCCCGTTGGGCAACCATAAAAACTACATTTTTCACATAGTTTATTAGCTCCCCGATTTCCTTTAATATGTTCTTTAATAAGATTTTGTCTCATATCACCGTTCCACATATCTTCTAAAGAAAGATATTTAATATTACCTAATACTCCGTAGTTATGAGAGTCAAATCGTACACACATTGAAACATTTCCGTATACATCAATAGCTAAATGGTTTAAGAGGTCAAGGCAGACTCCTATTTCAGGTTTCGTTACTTTACGGGTATATTCAAAACTACCCATAGGATTATGAAGAACCCTAGTACAAATGAGACCTGGGAGTTCATAGTATCTACTGTCATCAATATTACCAAGAAGACGATAAATAATGTAAGGGGGTCTGGAGCCTTTGAGTGTAAGAAACTGTTTAATAATGTCATATTGTTCTTCTCCTTCTTGGTCATCCTGAATGATAGAGATTGTTAATGTTTCCATACGGTCTATAATTTCATCGGCTTTTTCAACTAGTAGTTTACCATTCGTGTTAAAACATCGAATATTATGATGAAAGATATCGAGAACTTCTCCTAATTTAGAAAAGAGGAGAGGTTCTCCGTTGTTGTGAAATTGTATAACAATATTTTCAGGAATTTGCTGATTAATATGGTCTAATAATCCCATATCTATTTCAGCGGTATAGTTTTGAGCTAATTCAGGAAAATCTTTTTCAATTTTCCTACGTCCGCACATATAGCAAGATTTATTACATTTATTAGTGAGTTCGATATTAACAGTAGATAAACCATTTAATTTTAAAAAGTTCATTTTCTCATCCCTTTCTTATACCACTCTTTATCTCCTTCTTTATAGGGACTGTAATATCCTTTTCCATCTTTAGCCATATCCCACTGATTCATAACTTCATCTTTAGTAGGAAAAATGATAGTGTCGGGGTCAATGTCATCAACATCTTTAAGAATTTGTTTACTTTTACTTCTAATTTTCTTATGCATTAATATCTTATCAAACTTTTCACTTTTTGCACATGCCATAGCGAAAATAGGGGTATGTTTTTTTGACCTACTCATTTCTTTTCCTCCACGAGTTTAACAAATTGCCCTCTTAGTTTTATTATCTATATACATATAGACATAAAAATTATTTCGCATGTTTCTCTTCTACCAATTCGCAAAGATTCCCATCAGGGTCTCTAACCATTAACATTTTAACTTTTTCGTTTTCTTTAATCTCGGCTCTAAGTCCTTGGTATTTAGCTCTTTTTAAACGGTTATAGTGTTGAGTAACGTCGGTTACGGTAATAGCTATATGATTATATCCATTACATATATTTGTCATGTATAGTTCACCGAAATAGTATAGTTCAATCATTGTTGAACATTGAGAAGGAGGTGAACATTTCAATTTAACCCAAGTTAGTTGAGTAAATCCGTCATCAAGTACATCTTTCCCGAAGATACTTTCTAAGGGTTCAGTGACTTTATGTTTTTGTTCAAGAATAAATCCTAATTGTTTGTAAAATCTAATTGACCTATTTAAGTCGTCAACGACAATTCCCGCATGACGTATCATTGATAACCTCCTTCAAAATTTTAAATCCTTCTAATAACGCTTGAGTTTTAATAGTGAGGGGAGGTGCTATTTTGATGGAATTACGATGGGTCCAAATTACTAATAAACCTTTTTTAAAACATTCCCATACAATTTTATCCGCTGTAGCAGTATCTTTAGTGATAATAGCCCAAACTAATCCTTTACCTTGAATTTTCATATCTAATGTTTTAATAACTTCTTCTTTTCTTTGAGCATTATGAGTTAATGCGTTTATATGGTTTAAAACTACTAGTCCTGTAGCACAAGCTAATGGGTTAGCAGAGTGAGTAGAACTCATAGCTCCTATCGGGGGGATATCCATAATTTCTTTTTTTCCTACAACAGCAGCTAAAGGAACCGACCCACTTAAACCTTTTCCTAAACAAACTAAATCAGGTTCAATATTATAGTGTTGATATCCAAAGTTTTTTCCTGTTCTTCCTATACCGCCTTGAACATCATCAAAACATATTAATCCGCTAAAAGCTCTAATATTTTCTACAAGTTCTTTAATATATCTAGGAGGTAGAAATGAAGCAGACCAGCCCTGATAACTTTCAATGATAGCTCCGCAAATATTAGATAATGAACCAGAGTAAGCCCTAACTAAATCATCTCCAAATCTAGCGTTATCGTCTTTAGGCCAAGGAAGATGAACAATCTTAGTATCGTCTCCTGTCCACTCTACATCAGTACCTTTTAGACGTTGTGCTATAGCTGTTCTTCCATGCATAGAATCTCGAAAACAGATAATAACTTTTTTGTCAGGGTGAATACTCATACCGTGTAATCTCATTAATTTAACAGCTGCTTCTGTAGCTTCGGTACCTGAAGAAACTAAAAAAGCTTTATCTAATCCTACAGTTTCAGTTAATTTCTTAATAAATTTATATCTGATTTCTGAAGGAAATGTATATGTGAATAATAATGGACGATGAATGAATTCTCGAAGTGTTTTCAAGATATCTTCATGTCCGTGCCCTATATTCGTCACACAGATACCCGAAGTAAAATCGAGAAATACATTACCATGCCTATCAAATACTTGGCAATCTTTTGCTCTACTCCATACAACAGGTAATTGACCGTGCATAGAACGAGATTCTACCTCTAGTAATTGTTTTGTTAATTCAACGTCATTCTTATTCGGTAATTTAGTTTTAATTTTTATATATTTCATAGGATAAATTTACTCTGAGTGCTGCATTGATAATAGGTATTCTGCATATTTAAAATCATTCAAATCGTCAATATCTATTGTTTTTTCTGTAATAAAAGCTTGAACGTTATAGCCATATAAGGTATTAGACTTAATGATAACATCAGGACGTATAATATCTATATATCCGTTCCCTGTATAAGCTAGAGGAAATGCTTGATTAGGAAGATTTGAAACTTCCGACATACCTCCTCCAGGGCAAGACATACACCCTACAGCGGGAACTAAATAGCCTGCCTCTTCTCTAAAAGCCTTCTCAGGAGCCTCAGCAAGAGGTTGCACGCTACGTAGGCTTGAAGATGCTTCTATAAACGTAGAAAGTCCCCTTTTTACTGTTTCTAGAGTACGCAAGGGGGTTGTAGGGCGTAAGAATACTATCTGTTCAGGGTAAGCCCCTTCTTTACCTCTATAATACTCTAAAAAATGACCCATCCAATCTAAATCGGTAGAATCATCTTTAGCTAATTCTGCAGGTCTCACTACTGGACTAGCCCCCCAATCACTAGCTAATTTGAGGATTAACTCTGAATCCGAAGTAACGTAGACAGGTACTCCTAATTCTAATCCAAGTTTAATTGAGTATACTATAAGAGGATTTCCAGCTAATAAACGTAAATTCTTATTAGGAATTCGTTTAGACCCCCCTCTAGCAGGAATTACTACGATTGTTTTATTTAACATCTGCATTTCTCCATAATTTATTACGAATTTGTTGTTCAGCGTCCGTAATAATTTTTTCTTGAGTACCTAAGGAAATATAAGCTTCTCGACAATATTCTACAAGTTTTAACATACCATTAGGTTCTATTGAAGCTACCTGGTCGCTTCCATACATAGCTCTAGCTAAAGTAATATGGCGTTCTATAGAAGTTGCACCTAACGCTACAGCTGCAACACTGGTGGTTAATCCTATTTCATGTCCACTATACCCTACATCACATTTAAAGATATCTCTTAATAAAGGAATAATTAAAAGATTCGCTTCACTTGCTTCTATAGGGTATTTACTATTACAATGCATTAATTCAAAAGGGCAATTATAATTTTTAAATATTTTTATCGCATCATCAATTTCACTTAAAGTTGACATTCCTGTAGAAATAAACGTATATTTTTTTTCTTTAGCTACTGACACTAAAAGTTGAGTATGTCCTATTCTAGCGGAGCAGATTTTATTATAAGGTAAATCATACTGAGTTAAAAATGTTTGACTTTCTAAATCCCAAGCTGAGGCAAACCATTGAATACCTACTTGTTTACAGTGTTCGTCAATAGCATCATAATGCATTTTACTTAATTCTAATCCTAGTTTTTGGTCTCTATTAGTAGTTCCCCAAGGGGATTCTCTAGGTTTGTTTAATTCATTTTGAGAATATACTTTATCAATATTTCTTTTTTGAAATTTAACAGCATCAAATCCAGCTAACTTAGCTTTATTAATCAATTCACATGCAGTAACAATACTTCCGTTGTGATTAATCCCTACTTCTGCAATAATAAAAGGCCGATTCATAATTTAACTCCGTTGATAATGATTGTATCGCTTTTTTTAAAAATGTTAATTAGTATCCATTTATATATATCATCAATAATGGGTATATGGGGGTGAAAGTCACCAGGACGTTTAAATATAAGCCATCTTAAATGATTTAATATACCATATTTCTGATATAATTGAATTCTAATCGGTATATTTACTTTTTCAAATAATAATTTAACAGTTTTTTCATTATAAAAAAACATATGATGAGGAATATTAGAGAATTTTTCAAATTCCTCTACTTTATACATTGATAGTAGCGGGTCATCTGAATTTGGTATTTCTAATAAGAATCCTCCACCTTTAACTAGCAAACTTTGTATTTTTGTTATAAAATTAACAGGGTTTTGAATATGTTCAAATACCTGAATAGCATAAATAAAATGAAATCTTATTGGCGGATTAAAGTCTTCATACCCTGCATTAAATATATTTAAACCATCACAAACATTAACATCTTTATCTATTCCAATTATATAACGATTCGGATACTTTCGTTTCAAAGTATTTAAATTCTCAGCTAATCCACAACCTATTTCTAAAATCAACATCGCTGTTCCTATATAAGAATCTAAATAAGGGGTCAGTCTTTGAGCTTGAATTTGCCCTGGAAAATCTTTTTTATTAAAGTAATCGTGATATAATCTAGCCACTTCTTCGTTGGACCAAGGAGGATATAAAAATTTTAATCCGCATAGACCGCAGCGATAAATATGTTTGTCATATCCCCAACAATCCCATCTCATATCCTCTTTACCATAAACACTCGTAATTAAGTCAGAATCACAGATAGTGCAGTTCATACTAAGTATGTCTCCAACCTCTAAAAGAGGTATCTCTGTCTCTATAAAGGTTTTTAGCTTTTTTAATCATGAATTCTTTTTGATTAGAATAGTAGTTTTTTAATAATTTACTATTAGCGTTATACATAGCTGTATACATGTCTTCGTTTGTCATCTCTGTGAAATTAACAGCTAATAAATCTGAATTTAAATGTTTGTTTTCATAGAAATCTTCAGCGTCTTTAATTAATCCTTTTTCAATAGCGTATGAATACAGTTCACAGCCAGGAAAAGGAATAACAAAATTAATTGTTCTTAATTGGGAACCGTTGTCATATTTTAATAAGAAATCAACTTCCTCATTTAATGTTTCTGCAGTGTCACCTATATTTCCCCACATAAAATTTAAACCGGGGCTTATACCAGCGTCTAATGTTGTTTGAATTCCTTTTGTTATAATATCACGATTTAAACCTTTTTTAATATTGATTAGCACTTGGCTATCTAAGGATTCAATACCGTAGTTAATAAAAACACATCCTGCTTTTTTCATTAATTTTAATACGTCTTTATTTACATAGTTTAGTCTTCCTTCACATCTCCAATGTATATTTAAATTATTTTTTAAAAAGGTTTCACAAAATATTTCAGCGTGTGCGGTAGAGGACATAGTTAAATCATCAGCAAAGTCGATATAACTAATACCAAATCTACTTTGTAAGTATTTAATTTCATCAACGACAGCTTGTGGATGACGAATTCTTAATCCTTCACTAATACGATAACAGAATGTACAATGAAATGAACATCCTCTTCCTGATACGACTGAAGCTGAAAATTCATTAGATTTAATATGTGGATAACGTTGTAATCTATATACCGACATCGGGAACATATCATATGCAGGTATAGGAATACTGTCTAAATTATCAATTAAAGGTCTTGGTGAATTCGTAAAACATTCAGAATCTATTCTGTAAGATATACCTTTAATGTGGTTCCATTGTTCTAAATTAGCTATATCTACAATAGTATTTTCAGCTTCCCCTGAAATAACGATATCAGCTAATGTCTTCTTTAAAAAGAATTCAGGTTCAGCTGAAGGCATATGACCGCCCAATATTACCTTAAACTTACTTCTTTTAGAAGATTGATTAATAGCCTTACATACTCCAACTAGTTTTTTATATGAATAATATCCAGCTATTGTTCCTATTCCAACAAAATCAAAATCTGAATTATCTAAAACATAAGTAAGTTTTTCATCAGAATGATGATGAATATCTTGATTAAATATTGTCACTTCATGACTATTCTTTTTGAGAACAGATACTAGATACGCTACCCCTAAAGGAAAATGAGGGATATAGTTATCGTTATCTAAAATTACGAAGAGGAACTTCATTTTTTAGGTACTCCAGAGTTTCGTTGTAATTCATTTGTCTAAAAACCGTATAAGTAGAATAGGGAGAACAGTTTATAACATTAGGGATAAATCCTAAATTATGAAACATGTGAGAAGCAAACGTACTGTTAATATTATTCGTATCTCCCACCATATTATAATTAACATTTCCAGCTACTAATTTATCAGCTAATACTTCATCTGATTTATAGTATGATTCGACGTTGTTTCCGTGAATTCCTCCTCCATCAGCTCCAAATAGAATAATTTTATCTATACCTAATAAACTCATAATTGCTATGTAAAGATGTAGAGATACGCAGTAAGGAGTCGGGTCTACTCCAATGTCTTCTGTATATATGATTTGTGACCAATATTCTCTATTAAATTCAGGGTAGATATCTTGGCGAAGTTGCCATAAATTTCCTCGCCCAGTTCTATTACAAATATAATGATTATTTTGATTTAAATTTAAAAATTTCTTTAATCTAGGAATTCTAACTGATAGCTCATAATCTTTAGCGTTCGCTACAGTGCTACAGTCATACACTACATTTAAGTTAATTCCTGCCTTTGTAGTGTAAGAATCATGAATATCAAACGAACTCATACTCCCCCATAATACATCAAAATCTTTGAATTCGTTGATACGTAATTCTAATTCCTCAATAGATTTTCCATGACATAAAAAGAAACAGGTTTTACATCTGTATTTGTGCATACTATTCCCATTCTCCCAAAGTGACTTCAAATCGTCCATTTTTTCCTTGTGTTTTTGTGTATAGTGTGTCGTCATTGGTATACTCGTTTAGCGTTCTTTGTCGTTTATGTACATAAGACCCATCTATAGACCATAATTCTTTTAAAACTTCCGTTTCATAAAAGTGATACTCTCTAAATTTACTTTTATTTTCATGACCAGAATCGTGATTTGCCCAAACCATAGATTTAGGTGCTAAAGTACTGACTGTATGACCGTAAGTAGTCGCTATCCGTAATAAAAAATCGTTTTCAGCTTGCCCACATACAAATCTAGTATCGTATCCGTGAAGTTTGAGATACGTTGATTTATGTACTACAAAAAATGGAAAAAGTAATGGGGAAGTTACATTGTGAACAAAACTTAATTTATGAGTTAAACTAGTTTCAACGCAATAATTATCTTCAAACATTCGATATCCGAAAGCCATATCTTGAGCGTAATCATCAATATAAGGAAAATTTTCAATGAATGATATCATATTATCAGTAGAACTCGTTTTATCAGGAGAAAAATATTGTGCATCATCAGCTGTTAACGCTAAAAACTCTCCTTTAGCTTCCATAAACGCTATGTGAGTACATTGAGAAGGTTTTACATTTGATTTAATCCATCTAAAATTAGAAGGTAAAGATTCTACGGGAGGAAGAGGCCCAACAAATACAGCTTCCCAAGGAACTTTAGTATTAGCTAAAGAATCACAGAACTGTTTCCAAAGATGAGGCCGAATTGACGGAGCACAAAATGATATTTTAACATCGTTCATTGATTATCCTTTTGATTTATTGTATTAGTGGAATTCCATATATATAAGATAACAGTTTTTTTGTGTTTCTTTGTATAAAAGAGTCAGCAGGAGGAGAAACACAGTCAGACTGTCTAGAATCTTCATCTACTTGGTCCCATTCTCTTCTACCAGACCTAGTAGATAGATGTTTAATAATTATAGCGGTTCTAAGGTCTACAATTCGGTTTATATTTCGATAAGTTGCAGCTATAGCCCAGTCAGCTCCATCTCTTACCATTTCAGGGTCAAAAAAATGCCCTAGTATTTCTACAGATTTTTTTGAAATAAGAGGGAAACACGGCATCCAATTAGAATCATTTCTTTTAGCTTCTCGTTCGAAATCTTCAGGCATACCGAATAAAATACCATCTGGATGTGTTTCTTCATACCTGTTTAAAATAATCATAGCTTTTTCATCCCAACCATACATCTCAAATAAAGTATCGTCATTAACCGCTATTATATATTTTCCTTTAGCGAAATTAGTAGCTATCCAATTATAATAGTTATGATTAATATTCATAGTTCTTTCTCGAATATGAAAAGTCGTAGAAATAGGAGGCTTAATATTAGGAGGTAGTCCTTGTAAATATTGAATAGTTGAATTATCGTCAGAATCATAGGCTATATGTATTTCTGTTTTATCTGGAAAGGTAGTAGTTACGTAGATACTCTTTAATAAGGTATCCAGTAAAATAGGTCTATGTCGAGTTGGAATCATAATAGTAAAATTCATTTTAATTTCCTTTTTTGATATACCAAATATCATTATGAATTTCTCGATTAGGAAAAATTCTATCGACTACAGATTTACAAGCTAAATAGTCGTGGCCGCACATACATTTTTTATTTTTTAACTTAGGTAACCAAATAGTAATATCTTGGTTTATTCCGAATTCACTGTGGTCACCGTCTATAAATATAAAATCTAAAGAATTATTATCGAACATTTTTACTGCATCATTAGATTTCATTTCTACTAATTTTATAGTATCTTCTAAATTAAAATGTTTAATATTGCTTAAAAATCTTTCTTTAATATTATATTTCTGTGAGGTGTCTTGTAAATATCCATCATTATCAGAAGTTCCTTTAAACCAATCAACGCAGTAATGGGTTCCTTTCATTTTCTGAGTAACCTCTCCTATAATAACAGCTGATAATCCAGTCCAACTTCCTATTTCTACTGTTCTCATATTAGGAAAGATAGATAGTTGAGCTAATTGAGTTAATATATCATATTGACAATTTTGAATTTGTTTTGAAATTCCACCTATTTCAAACAAGAATTGATTAGCGTTTAATAGAGTATGGTCCATTATAATACTTTCATGGAAGCTGAGAACCCCTGACTTCCTATCCATTGCCAATTAATGTTTTTAGTTGTTACAAAATCAATCCAAGCTGTCAATTCGTCATTAAACCAATATAAAACCCCGTTCAAGATATTTCTATTAAATAATCCATTAAATTGCACTACTGTTCCTTTCTGTAAAAAAGGATAACATTCATTTAATACGCAATAGGTTGAATCATATAAATCACAATCGATATGAATAATATTAATTTTTTGATTTTTTTCTAGTAAAAAGTCGTGAAGTGTATCTTGAAATAATCCTATGATTAATTCAGTATTAGATGGTAAATCTGTAGGAGGAGGTATAGCCCAACTCCCCTTACTTAAGACACCAAACTCTTCAGGGTATCCTTTATAACTGTCAAAACCGTAAATGATTTTATGAGGAAGTAAATTAGCCATGATTTTAATACAGTTCCCTGTTAAAATACCAAAATCTAGATGTAATCCGTTCATATTTTTTGTCAGTAGAACAGCTTCTTCTAATAAAGATACTCTACTTTCAGACCAAGGAATTTTCTGTTCTCTCCAATATTGGTACATTTGATTATCACTGATATTATCACTAGGAACTAAATAACCAACTTCTCTAGATTTCGTATGACCTATTTCTCTATCTACATCCCATCCTCTTTCATTTAAATATCCGTTTGGTATATCAAATAATTTAATTTTTCTGTTGTTCATTTATGTACTCCTGTAATTTAATTATCTGTTTGGGGATAATATCTATAGAAATTTCATTGTGACAATTAGGATTACGAAAAAAACGTTCTCTCATACTTTCAGCTGTTCTATCAAATACCGCTGTACCATCATGATAGCTTAAATGACGTATTTCTATTTCAGGAACGTGTAAAACACGACCTACACCTGAATATAACTCATAAATAGTCCTATCAGCTCCCCAAGATAACAGTTGAGGATGAAAATACATACCTGTAGCTATAAAAGCTTCACGGGTAATGAGAGGGAAGCACGGATGTTTAGCTGTACTCCCCATCTCAGTTACACTAATCATTGCTATTCTATCAGGTTTGTCCTGTAGATATTCTTCTATCTTGTCTTGTAACAAAATATCCCAATGTTTTGTTTCAAATCTAACATCGTCTCCTATACCCCATAAATATTTACCTGAAGCTTTTTCTGATAACCAGTTATAATAATCTCTCTGAAGGTAGTCCGAATGTTCTCCGTGAAATACTTTCATCCAAGTACTTAACATTTCAGGGTAAGGTAATCCACTACCTCTGTCAAATTTGAGAAGTAGTTCGGTTTCAACTGGATTATTAACGGAAGTAATTAAATTCTTCCATAGTCCATATAATAAATCAGGTCTATCTTTACTTGGGCATAGAAGAGAGAAGTTCATATCAATTACTAGTAGGGTTACAGTTGATACTCATTGTTCCTCCGAGATAACTGATATTATCACCATTAGAAGTGCAATAAACCGTAGGCCAACCTACTGTAGGAGATGTATACCATCGTAATCCTTCACACCAACGGTCATGATGATAATGCTTTTCATGTATTTCTTTTATAACTTCTTTACCAAATAGGTCTTCTAATGTAGTTTTAAGATGTCTACATTCTTCAGAAGTTAATCTGATTTCTTTTTTCCCTATCTGAAGTACGATTTCTTTTATTTCAGATATCGATGGTTTCTTTTTTTCTTCCATATTCATTTATCCTCACAGGTTTTTTAAATTTATGTTCCCATTTATGTTTCCAAGGTTTACACATTCTGCACCCACCCCCTACTTTATTCTTACGAGCGTTTAATCTGTTTGGGTGAGATTCTGTCATGATTTCTCTTTATATTTAAGTATTAAATCTATGACGTCTTTAACAGTTTCTAATTTTTGTAAGTCAGATTCATCTATATCTATCATGTAGGTATTTTCTATTTCAATTGATAATTCAATTTTATCTAATGAATCTAATCCTGCACCTCCAACTAATTCTAATTCTTCAGTTAATTGAGTTTCTAACCCTAAAGTAGCTTTCATTATTTGTTCAAGTGTTTGTAAAATATCATTTCGAGTCATAATCTTTCTCTCCCATTTTTAACCATACATCAATAGTCTTAATAGCTACTTTTGTTCGTAGTAATTCCCTTTTTCTTTTTTCATTGTGTAAATTGTAATCTAGATGCTCCTGAATTTTATTAAAAGCGTACAATTTAATATAGTTATTACGGAGACTAGATATGTAATCCTTGAAAATAATCTTTTTAATTGATTTTATCATAATTTTTACCCCATAAATAATCTTTACTTAATCTATCGAAATATGTTCGTTTATCTTGCTGAAGATACTGTCTAACGTTATCATGAGTAGAGTCTGCTCCATTACTTGTAAATCCGGGATGTAAATGGGTAAGCCTAGCTTCTTTATCAAAAAAGAATTTATTAATTGATGTAGCATATTTCTCTAGTTCTAAATCTAAATAAAATCTTTTGTAGTCTTCACAGAATACTTTCCTTTCAGGAAACCTATCAGCGAAAGTTTTTCCTATTACTCCAAAAGCCGCTTTTACAGTCTGATTACTTGGTAAATTTGTTTGATTTAAACCTATAACTCCATCCATATTATAGAAATGTTCAAGCATTGATTCACAGGCGTTTTTAATACAGTCTTTATATAAAATAATATCATCATTTAAATAAAACATTAAGTTAGCTTGAGTTAACTGTAAATGCCTATTCCAAAATAATGAAGCTTCATATTTAAAATCTAATAGTTTAGGTATAACATAAGTATCAGGGGTCATGTATAATTCTAGACCTTGATAAAACTCAGTCTTATCACTATAATATACATATACTCTAATAAAATAAGGAACTTCTTTGGATGCTAGAAGTATACTGTTAATACAGTTATTTAATTTATCTTTACGGTTAAGTGTTGGAATTACTATGTCAATTAACATATAGTTTTTTATTAACTCCCTGATTTCTTTCTAAACCTTGTCCTAGAATAGGGTGCCACTTCTCTAAGAATGTTTCAGCGTCTCGTTCAAAATATCGTTCACGATGTTTTTTATATAATTCATCTTCAATCTGAATAGGAATAACTTGAGCTTTCTCACAGATTTCAACAGTTCCTTTATTAGTCCAACATCTTAACGATAAATCGATATCACACCAGCTATATACAAAAGAAGGATGAAATAACCCACCTATTAAATTAATAGCGTAATTTGTAATACAACCATAACAAGCATATAATCGATTATACGCTCCAAATGGGCCTATTTCTCCTCCTGAAGGTCTAATCATTTTAAAGGCACCTAAAAATATACTAGGTTTAGATTTCATAAAATCTAACATTTCCCGTAGACATCCTAAAGTAGGGTGGACATCATCAGAAAAATAAGTTACATAAATACCTGTTGAATGTTCATGAGCTACATTAGTAGCTGATACACTTCCCGTTCTATTAGCGTCTTCTTTTATCCAGATAACTTTTTTTCCTTTTACATGAAAGGGGCTAACAACTACTATTTCATAATCAACATCATAATTAGTTTCAGTAAATTCATTAATGACACGTTCAACTGATTGTGGACGTAATGAAGGTAAAAGGATACTAATTTCTTTCATTTCTTTAATCCTCGTTTAATGAACATAAGTTCAAAATAATGAATCCACTTTTCACGGTCATAGTTAGTTTGAATATGGCACGGATGACATAGTGCAACTAGGTTTTTTGGGGAATGGTTGCTTTTGTTGTAATCGATATGATGTATATCCCATTTATATCTGTCTCCACGAACTTGTTTTTTACCGCACATCTGGCACGTGAATTTGTCTCTGAACCTAATTCTTTCTCGTAGTTCTTTGTTGAAGCCTTCTTTATATTTTTCTTCATCTAATCCTTCTTTCCATGCAGGATTGTTTTGTTTTACATTAGCACAACTTCTACATCGTGTTGAGGAAGCACAAATAGGTTTACTACAATCTTTACATTGATTAGTTTTTGGTTTCATTTATTTTTTCAAAAAATGTGGGATAATCTATTTTCTCAAAATAATTAATATTAGAATCGATAGATACGTTAATAATATCAATGGTTAACGTTGTAAATAATTTATAATCTTCAACAGCAGGATTAATTTTATCAATATTCTTTTCGGCTCGATATAACTCTGATTTACCTAAGCCTTCGGAAAAGACGTTTAATTTACCCTGATAATAGTGAGTTAAAATTTCATTAGGATATTTTGTTCCAAAATCATATCCTAATAAATAAATACGGTCATATTTTTCTCTACAAGCTAAACTGATAGCAAAAGTTCCTGATAATCCCATTTTACCAGAAAATAGTTTATTAGGATTATTAAAATCTATAGATTCTCTACTTACAGGATAAGTAATGATTTCAGGTATTTCAACTAATTTAGGATGGGCTTTAGCGTAAAAGGGAACTCCTTGTTTATATAACGCTTCTAATCTTTCAACATTTAATTTAAAAAAACTAATATCTACAAATATTTCTCTACTAGGAAGATAAGGCATTGTCATCCAAGCGTAGTTGATAGACCAAATATCCTTACCTTTAATCTTATTCCAAAGTCCGAGTTCAATACCGTCTTTGACTGATTTTCCTCCTCCTATTAAGATAGCTTCTTTCATTTTACTCCTGTATTGCAAGTACCGCTGTGGTCGTCTAAGAATTCTGTTTCTGATGTATTTTGAATGACGGTTTTCCATTTAGAAGTATATATTTGCGTTTCGAGGTCTTTTAAATCAACCTTCTTTGTTTCTAATTGTATTTTATACAAAAAAATTAACCCTGCAACTACTAAAAACAAAAGCCATTCCATATACACCTCCTATACCAATATCCGATTAAACTCTTTACAATACCATTCAAGTAAGCCTTCTACTTGTTTCTTGGTTATGATAATTACTGTATTTTCTGAGTCATCTAGAAATGATACAATTTGCATTTCATCATTGTAATCAATTTGATATTTTGGCGACATATCTATCTCTCCAATAATTACAGAATTTGTTAGAAGAGCAATATGATTGACATCTAATATCATTTTTCCATCGTTCTTCTTCAGAACAAGGAGGTATTTCATCATCAGGGGTATCCATATATTTTTTGTGAAATTCAATACGTTCTTTAATATGTTGTTCTTGCTCTTCAATAGTCCATATAGGTATTTCAATCTTTTTATAAGCTATAGGAGGGTAATCGTCACTCTTTTTTGATTGTGCAGCACTCCAATCTCGTAAGATTGCGTTAATAAAACCTTTAGTAACTGGGTATCCGCTTTTTCGTAGGAGGTAAGAATACAAATTAACTTGATTAACCCACTCAACTTTATCAAACTTTACAGCCCAAACACTTGTAACTTTATAATCTTCTAAAGCTTCTTCTACCATGTCATATAAATCAGGTTTGCCACTAATATAAATATGACCAACTTCAGGTTGTAATTTTTCATCATCTAAAACATGAATAATTTTATTCGTAGTGAGGTCTAAATAAATCCGTTTTTCAATTAATCTTCCATCTTCATGAATTCGAGCTAGTACTTCATGAACCGCTGACCCTAATAGTCTCCATATATTATCAGATACATCTTCTTCTAAATCTACCCAATGTCGGCGTGATAATTGGAACATCTTAGGCGGATTATTTAAAGATGTAACACTAATAACATTTGGATTATTTTGTGTTAAGTCATAGGTGTTTTTAGTAACTGCGTCAACAAAAGATGTCGGTAAATTAAAACGATTTGAATACTTCATCTAAGTCTCCTTTTCCGCCTCGAACAATACGAATGAAAGGTTTAGTTTTTAACGACGAGTTAAATAGCATAGCCATATTTAAGGCATACTCTGTGAATTCTCCTTCTAAGGTAAATTCAACTGGGATTTCATCTCCAAGTTCTATATCATCAGGGTCTTCTTCAATCATTGAACTCTTAGCTAATTGTTTTAACATGTTTATATTTTGAGAAGTAGCGTGAACGGTAAATGTTAAGACTAATTCAGTTGTTTGTACCATCTAATTCTTCCTCCTTGATTAAAGGTTTAGAACACCAAGGACAATAAATAAAAATCTTACCTGTATAACCTTTACCACCATGAATAGAAACAAAAACCCACCCTTCATTAAGTTTATCAATATTTTCTTTCCAGTCTTTACAGGTACATTCCATTATATACTCGCTTTCGTTAAATTGACGCCTTAGTACTACGCATAAATCCGTTAATAGCGTTGTACAATTTCTCTGTATCTAGAACGTCCTTACGACAATGAACGATTGAATCTTTTAAAGCCCATTCTTCTCCTCGAATACATCCGTGTTTAATTGACAATGAAAGATAATCTTTTTGTGTAGCACCCAATAATTTACGGCAACTGTTTTCAAGGGAATTTCTAGACAGTTTAAATTTACTCTTTAAGATTCTCCAAGTATCTGTCTGACAATATTGACCGTAGGTAGGGAAATCAATACCACAAATCATAGCACGAGTACGAATAAAAGGTAAATCGAATATCGAACTAAAATGCCCTACTAATCGTGTAAAGTTTCCCATATCTTTAACTAGACTTTTAATAATACGAGTATCTTCTTTCGTGTTCACATCACGTTTTTTACTAGAATACTTTTTAATATCATCAAGAGTAATTCTATCTTCATATATCTTATCACTGTTACGGTCTTTAATACAATAGCAAAACATGATACCAAAGTCGGCTTTAAGGTCTCCTGTTTCAATATCAAGAAAACCTATTTTTTCACGTAAATCTAAAGAGTGGAGACTTTCGTAACAGTTTGGATGTTCTAATCCGTTATGTTTTGAATGTCCGTCTAATGGGCACTTCCATTTCGCTCGAGCTTTAATATCATCTGTTTTTAATAGTGTTAGGTCTATCATAAGTCTCCTATTTTATGGGGCAAACCCCAGTTGTACATTCTTGAGTATCTAGTACTCCAGTACCAAACTCGGTTGTAGTAATAGGAGTAAGATGTTTAATTAGTTCATTGTATCGTTCTTCAGATATTTCTTCATATGGTGCTTGAACAAATCCGTGGTTAGAGTGTAATAGAAAGCTAACGCTTTTAATACTATCTCTGTAATTCTCTTTTAACCATTTTCTAAGGTCGTTAATTTCTTCTTTATCGTAATAAACTGTAACGCTGATAGAATTATCAGACCAAACAGTTTGAAGTTTTTTTACAAGTTCTAATTGTTTAATAGCGGTCATATCTTTTACTAAAATGGCATCTACGCCTGAAAAACAAGGAAATTCAACAATAGTTGTAGTATAATTAATAGACCCATCAAAATTTTTAACAGGTTCGGTATGATAACCAAGTTTTTTGCATAAATCAATTAATTTATCATCGCTTGCAATACGAACTCTTCGAATATAGTATTCACTGTAAGCAGGATGAACTCCTGGAGTAGACCCTGATAACAGGCTGAGAGTACCGCTCGGTTTAATAGTCGTTAGCCGAATACTTTCAGGCCAATTATTTTGTTTAGACCATTCTTTATCAAACGCTCTAATAGACTTATATGTTTCATCTAACCAAGGAATTTTATGTTCAGATTGACATACTCCCGTAATTCCAATACCTATCCTCATATTCTTATGAACAATTTTATTCGTTTCTTCATGAATGAAAGGTAATGCACAAACAGCTTTTTGAGTTTTATAAAGAAGTTTAGCACAATCAATTAATTGTTCTTTAGAAGTAATATTATTTAAATATAATTCTGAAAGATTACAACACTCCCAATCTGATAAAGTAATTTCTCCACAAGGATTCATACCTTGACAATTATCTTTTCGTAATTCTCCTAATCTACCAACTTTAGAAGCTAACTTAATATTAAATAAACCGTAAGGTTCACCGTTACCTAAATACCCCTCCCAAATATCACTACTAATATGAGAATAGTCATCAGCATAAATAGTATTATTTGATAATGACCTCCAATTAGGAATATCACCTAAATCCCATCTTTTAGCTCTGATATATAAGTAGTCGTCTGGGTCTCCTAAAGCGATTTGGGCTGAACGTCTAACATTACCTGAAACAACAATAGAACCTATAATATTACAAATATCAAGAACATCAACAGAACGAAGTTTTTTACCTGCTCTATGTTCAAAGACTTTACATATATTTTCAATACCTTCAATGAGAATTGAAGGGCCAGATGCTACTCCACCAAATCCTTTGATAACTTCTCCGTAACCACGAACTAGGATTGTAGAATAACTAAAGGCTTTACCGCTTTGAAAATAAGACCTCAGAACTTTACGAAGTAAATTAACCCAGCCTTCACGACTATCAGGAACTATGAAAGTAGCATCTTTAGTATTGATGTGAGTTATTTTTACTCCTTCTTTTACTTTTGGAAGTTCATGTATATCTTCACGTCTAACAGAAAATCCAACTCCTCCACCTAACATTAAATTCTCAAATAGAAAACAGAATTTTTCAGCTTCATTCATTTGAACAAACCAGCAATTTAAATAAGAATTAGCACCAAATCGTTTAATACTATCAGTTCCTAACTGCCATAACATACGTCCTGCAAAGTTACATCTTAAATTAAAGATGTGGTCATATAGTCGTTCAGCTTCTTCTTGGGTGTATTTAGCACCAACGTCTTGTGCTCCATTTACACATCTAGCGACAGTTTCATGCCATTCTTCATTTGTACCATCGGGTTTTACTCTACTGTAAGTACGTTTATAAACTACATATCCTAATAAGCCAAAACCCCAAGAAGGAATTTTGTCTTTGTATTGTTCAATAAATTTGTCAGTTATGATAGGTATATTCAATTTATAACTCCTTTATAATCAGAAGTAAGGGGGCGGTATTCCCACCCCCATTACATATAACTTCTCCTAGACGATTTTTTTTGTCGTAGGGGGAACTGCTTGTGTTGTTGTGACACCAACTTCTTCTGGTCTCTTCTTAGGTTGCAACTTCACTACACCTTGCTTTTCCATAAGCAAAACTTGATTAGTACGGATACTTGATAACATCTTCACAATCAAAGTTCCGAGTTTTAATCCTGCAGCCACCGAAGGATTTTTTTCAGCAGCAATAACTTTATCAATTGCTTGAGTTTCTTCAAAAATAGCCTTATTGGTTAACATGCGATTCTCCTTTCCCGAATTCCATTTCATCAGGTTTTTTATAAAAATCGTTATTATTATCTACAAAGTCTGCAGTTGTATGCGTGACTTCTATCAATTCATACTTTGTATCATCAAGATTTGATAATAGTTGAGCTAGATGTTGTTTGTCCTTACATACCGTCATTACGGGAAGTTCTAAGTCTTTGTTAAACAATGATACAAAATAAATCATAATTACCTCCGTTATCGTTTCTTTCCGCCCTTCTTCTTTTTACCTGCCATTTGTACCCCACCCCCTTTCTGTTAAAACAGTGTTAATTGGTCACTTTGAGGAACCCAACCCATAGCTTCAAAAATAGGTATCATCTTACTATCAATGTTCCTACGTGTTATCTCTGTGTAATCAATACGTTCATTCTTCAATAACTCTTGAGTTTTATCAGTAAAAGCGAGAACATTAGAAGGTTGAACGTATGTATAATAAAACAGTTCGCCTTTTTCAATTGTAATTTTTGGATAACGTTTCTTAGTATTTTCATACGCTCGAATAAATATTGGAACGTTCTTATATTCTTTTGTACTGATTTTACAAGGGAAAGAAATATGAGATAAACTAAGTTGTTTAATCCGAATTCTTTCTCCCCGAACCCACGACGCAACTGTGTCTCTAGTTTCTTTATTGAGTATTTTTTCAATTAAATTCTTTTGAAATTCAGCTTCAAATTTACTACTAGAAGACCTTTTTATTTCCATACCCTTGATTTCATTTTTCACGCCTTTAGGCGTTAAAAGATAACCGTAGTATCTACACTTAGTTAATAAAAAAATCTTTTCAAAATAACCTTCATAGTCAAATTCAATAGATAAACTTGTTTTACCGTATTTATCTAACGCCCACTTGTAAATAAGAGTATTAAGTTGTGGTGCGATGTTGTTTGTAGTTTTGATAAAAACAGAGTCAGTATCATAATAAACAACTTTAAACCCGTCTTTCTCGATATTATCTTTGGCATAAGTAAGTAACTCCCTAACTAAAAAAGCGATTGTAGACGCAACGTTGTTATTAAAAATTCTAAAACTTGGAAACCCCATTACTCCAAACGCTGAATTTACTACTCCTTTAATTGCGTCATATTTAATTTGGGCAGTTTTAGCTTCTTCGGTATCGGGTGATGTTTTTTTAACTTCATTTTTTAAAGCATCTTTTAAAACTAATAGCTTGTCCATTAAACTAGGTAATAAAGCTTTTGAATTTTGTTTCCAATACAACCCATCAATCTTTATAGCCCCTTCAGGTTTATCAGTAATGTTTTGAGGGTCTAAACAAAAATTACGAATCATATTAGGATACGCACTAGTTAAATCGAATTTCCCAATATTAAATAACGCCCCTCTTTCTAAACATTCTCTAATAGCCCCTTCAAAAGTACTCTCTTCATCATTTTTTGGTGGAGAGTTTGGTAAGATAACTCGTTTAATTTTTGCTTCTTCAAATAATAACATCTCAATAATATAACTATTAAAACATAAGTCTTCCCACATAGCTTTAGATAATAAACGAATTTCATCAAAATACGGAATAATTTTATACATCTTTTCTAGCTTTACCATTCTATTAACATCTTGAATATTTTTAGCTCTAATTTCAGGACTTAACTCTGAAAATACGAAAGTTCCAATACTAGGTTCTAATAAATGTTTCTGAGCAATATAATCTAAAGCATAACTAGCTTCTCTCATAAAGACTTTTTTGAACATTTGTAAATAGTCTAGTATACTAATACCCGCAGGATATAATAAATCATCTATTTTATAATAACGCCGTACATCGTGAATCGGAGATATGTCTCTAGCAAAATCCTTCTGTATAACTTTTTTATATCTGAAATATAGATAAGGATAATCAAAATTCTCCATGTTCCAACCTAATAATAAATCAGGTTTTTCATGGGATATATATTTTACTACAGCGGTTAATAAATCAAACTCTGTTTTATAATCTGCGAGAAACCAAGTTTGTATATTAT
>Ga0315284_10002390_pt1 | contig 26888 bp, 20 predicted proteins | sample YL17G09_16_MG_FD_203696 | JGI IMG/M metagenome (GOLD analysis project Ga0315284, IMG submission 203696) | Sediment microbial communities from Yellowstone Lake, YNP, Wyoming, USA - YL17G09_16 | ecosystem: Environmental > Aquatic > Freshwater > Lake > Sediment | place: USA: Wyoming | collected...
CCCGGTGATGTAATTAAACTGAGTCTCACTTTTTTCCCGGCATAATTATCCAGCGGAATACGGAACATCTGTGGGGCCCTGTCAGAAACGTTATTCTTGGGATCAATATAATGAGAAAATAATTTAGACTGCTCTCCTGAAACGTTGATGTAACTTTCAAAAGTGACACCGTCACCTTTGTCAGGAGACCATACTTGTTGAGAGATTTCTATACCAAACGAAAAGGATGCATTTACCGGTATCGACAATTCATACGTCACAACGGTCATACCACCACAAATAGGATGTTCAAAAAGGGTAACATTACCGTTGTTTTGGGATGTCGTAAACGCGTACTTCTTGCTGTCAACACCTACTTGTGGTTCTTTGTTCAGATCATCATAAAAATCAATGGACTGAATATCCTGAAATGCTGAAAAAATCGATAGTGTTTTTTTTGACCAAACTTGGAAACCGGGCCCGTTAATAGTTTTAGTATATTTAAGATCGATCAACGTTTTTTCGAAATCACTTCGATTCCAAAGTGTATCGACAGTTTCCTGTGATAAAAATCCAACGAATTTAGGATTATATTTTTTTATTAACTTAATGTCCGGGGGAAGAGCAACATACTGAATATTTGTCCGGTTTGCATAATACAATGTAGGGTTTATAGTATTTGAAAAATCTATGTAGTCACCACGTTGTGTTTCATTATTTATCAATAATCCAATAGAATAAAAATCAAAATTTTTTTGATGCATAACAATCAGACTGCTGGCGGACAGCATACAAAAAGCTATCAGGATAATGCCCCCGCAAATTGTGCAAAGCCGTAAAAAAACGTGATTTTTTGGACGAAAATTCAAGATTGCATGTAAACCAAGGGCTGCAAAAATCGAAATGCCGGGAATTAGATAATACATCTGCCATTCATGCACATAGGTTGACTGTAAAAACACGGTGATATATAATAAACCGAACAAGAGGAGTCCCAATGAGACGCATGTTGGCATATCGATTCTTTTTTCAATCAGTTTTTCTTTCAGATTTTTTTCAAAGATTAAATAGATGACGCCCACTGTTGTTAATAGAAATAAAATGGGGGTGAAGTTACGCAATAAGCGATAAGAAATCAGATAATAAAAATCTTTATTGGAGATGTAGGAAATGACATCGCTGCGATGTAAAAGTTTTTGGATAAAATAAGAAAAAGAAAATCCCCCTATTGAATTCGTTAGTATCAAATAGCCGGATGCAATTACACAACCCATGACAAGTAAGAATGCTGTAGTTCGGATTTTTTTTCCGGTAATGATGGCTATACCAAGAAGAATCGGGAGAATAATTAAAAATGGCCAATCGGTTAACACACCGAATAATACACCGATTAATATACCATAGAAATACCTTTCCTGATTCGTCTCAACCCACTGGAGATATCCCCATACAACAAGGAGAACAAAAAAAAGAACCGGTGCTTCAAAATTAACGATCCGTCCGAAATAGGCAGACATAGGGACAAATGATGCAAAGAATGCTGTAAAAATGGCAATCCTGGCGTTAAACAACTCTTTTGTAATACAATACAAGAGAATTATGCTTCCCACAGAAAATACAATTGGAACTATTCGTGCGCTCCATTCATGCACGCCAAAGAGAGAATATGAAAGAGAGATGATGATTTGCAGAAGCGGAGGGTGAGCCAGGTGGTAAATGTTTACACCGTCAACAACAGATATTACGGATAAAAAATGAGTTTGAGTGAAACCATAATAATAATGGTTTTTGGCAATAATTTCCTGAAAACCTATTTCCCACGTTTTTCCATACGGTACGGTAATTTCATAGCACCGCACATAAATCGCAGCTAGTAGTATGCTAATAAAAATATAGGTATCAGTATTAATTTTTTTTAGCCGTTGAATGATTTCGAGTATACTATTGGTATTAATTCTATCCATAAATACCTATCAGACTGAAAAATCAAATGATGTCATATCGAGTTAATCCATTTCCCTATTTGACGTAATCCCTCATCCAGATTTGTAGTGAGGTTTCATCCTGTCTCCTTTTTATTTTTTGGTAATTGTGTATCACCCATAAAACACACAATCTGAACTACCTCACTCTCCCCAGAACCCCCAATAATTCATTCTCTCTGTTGGTATACCGCCATTTAATTTCTTTGATGAAATAGAGAAATTCTCCCTGCAGATTCCAGGATGTTTCATCAACATCTCTTTAACGAAGGACCAGAATCCCTCAATAATGATAATGTAAACTTTCCCTCGTATAAATTTGTATTGATGATCGATATTGAGATGGCGATACATGCAGAGCACGAAAGACTCGGTTCATCTCCGTTTATCTGTATAATCATCTATCCACATCTTACTTTCTTCACCAGTATCTTCATCAGTGGTTCAGCTTTTCCTTCAATCACGATACTGAATGATACTTTACTTCAACTTTCCAGGATTCCAAACAGATGGTCTTATTGCCTGCAGCTCGTACCCCAAAGGATGTGATTGTTTGGAGATGATTTTCTCTGAAGATCGCAACAGGGTACATTCAGTAGCTTAACTAACAATGTTCACCATTGTACTCCCCTCATAACAAAGAATAGACAGTGCCGATTTTCATTCGTTCGGGTGTGAACATCCCGTCCGTTTTTACAGAGCCAAAATAACCTTTATTTACATTTTTTAGCGACAATAAATGCAAAATCACTGGTTAATGCAGACTCATCAATAAGAACTTGTTCAATGTACCCTAATAATCTCAGAATAGCAATGTCATCTTCATTGGATGCGTTGAAATTATTAACGATTGAATGAAGTAACATATGAAGGAGTGTACCTCCAAAATCAATCCGTTCTATTACCGAAAAATTCTGTTCAATTACACGAATGATTTCCTGTGAACGGATCGCCTCAGAGGGATCGACCTTATTCATATGATCAAGAGTCGGACGGGATATTGTTGTTTTCAAATTTCCGGTAATTGAATCCAGTCGCAATCGTTTTGGTAGTATATCCAGTAAGTCATTCATTATTTTCAATTGTTTATCGGTCCATTGGAATTGAGACGGCCCGACAAATTCATTCAATATCAATAATCCATTTGGTTTCAATGCTTTCTTGATTTGTGAAATTGCGTGTTCAAGATTTTTTAAATGATGTAATGAACTGCCACAAAAAATGATGTCATATTTAAGCGGTTCTAAAACATGATGATTCATGTCGCAAACAAAATATCGTATTGAATCCGAAAGATTATTTTTTTTGGCCAATTGAATTGCCTTTTCAATTGATTTCCGAGAAATGTCGCAGCCATCAATTGCTGAACATATATGTAAGCTGATGGCATGCCTCTCAAGTGAACCATCCCCACAACCAATGGCTAATCCCCTCTCCAATGGAACAGGGATATGGTTGTCTTTCACCCATATCAGCCATTCATTAACAAAATAATCCTTTTTACCTGCTGGTAATTTTTTTATGGCATAGGTTCTGACCAATGGTGAATCAAGCCAGCTTATCGGGGATGTAATATCCTCATGGATTTTTACATTGTTATCCCAATACATGGCAGCCCGGAAATTTTCTGACCTGAAAAATGGTTTTTTTATTTGATTGGGTTTTTGATTCAATATAAGATCCTTTTTCATTTCGACAGTTTTTTTATTATCTGCAATACCGATTACCGATATCGTTACTGGTGCTACCGGTAACGTGATATGAATCTTACATTCAAATCCTGCATATTGTGCATGGGGTATATCCGGATATTGTTTTGCGACATCTAGTCTTAATAATCGATTGACTGCATCATATCGGTTCTCATGAATCTCAATAACTATTTTCTTCAGTTCAATGAGGGGATCGAGTAACCATCCGTGTATGGTCAATTCACTGTCGGCATATTGAACGATATCTATGTGTCCCATTCCCTCTTTCTTGAAAATATCCTTTGAATTCATCGAAATCGTTTATTTCAGAGATTTCCCGCTCTCAACGGATTCCTCTCTTGAAATTGAATTATTTAAGTAATCCCAGGTTCTTCTGATTCCTTCATATAAAGATACTTTCGGACTCCACCCAACAGATTCTCTAACTTTTGCAATATTGAGCACAGTTCTTTGAAGATACCTTCTGTCATTGGGTATATACCTTGGTGAAATTGAATACCCGGTTACATCATATAGTATAGAAATAAGGTCATTGAGTGAAGTCCCTGTTCCACTCCCTACATTGTATATTTTCTCTTTATTATTATTGTCCATCAGTAACAGCGTCGCATCTATGGCATCCTTTATGTAAATATAGTCTCTCAAGGACTTTCCATCTCCATATATGACCGGACGTTCAAAATTTTTTATTTTATTAAGAAAAATTGGAATGACACCTTGAGATCCATGGGGATTTTGCCGTTCTCCATAAGGATTTGAATATCTGATTATTACATAGTCCAGTCCATAATCCGTATAATAATAATCCAAATACTTCTCTATTACCAATTTTGAAATTGCATACGGGTTTTGAGGATTTAATGGAGAAGATTCAGTGATCGGAATTTTTTTTGCTTCTCCATAAATTGTCCCGCCGGATGATGGAAAAATAATTTTTTTTACCCCGGATTCGACAGCGATCTCTAACATTTTAACCGTTGGGATTACATTTGATTCAAGGTCATAGAGGGGATTATGAATCGCTGTTGCTGGCGTTGTGGTTGATATGTAATGAAATACGAAATCTACGTCAGAAATCGAATTCGATAAAACTTTTTCATCATTGAATTCGCCTTTTATTATCGTAATATCGTTAATAATGGCATTCAGATTAATAGTATCTCTCTTAAAATGATCAAAAACAATTACTTCGTGACCTTTTGATAGAAGGCCTTCGGCTAAGTGAGAACCCAGGAACCCGTTCCCTCCAAAAATTAAACACCGGGAAATAATAACCTCCTTTTAATCTATGATCCTTTCCTTTGGATTAATTTATTATAGAGTAATTCATATTCGAAGGCTTCTTCCTCGATTCTTGGAGGAAATTGTATCTTACTTTTAATCTCATTTAATAATGCAGGATTTTCACCTATTTTTATAAGTATTTTCAATAATGAATCTGAATTGCCGGGTATGAAAACAAAACCATTTACACCGTCTTTTACGATTTCTGTCATACCCCCTAAATCCGGAACAATTACCGGGATATTGTGTGCAAGTGCCCGAAGCATAACCAAAGGAGAATTTTCCCACCATAAAGAAGGGATTGCAATAATATCAAGATTATCAAAAATTTTTTGAAAATCTTCATATTTATACGCACCACAAAATTCAACTCGATCGCAAGTATACTCACGTTTTAGTTTTAAATAATAATTCTCATAATCAAAATAATGTCCATATATCTTTATTCTAAGATTTCGCATATTTGCTTTTTTAAATGCTTCTAATAAAATATGTGCCCCTTTATGGGGTTGTAATGTACTTAAAAAACCTATGGTAATATCACTATTTTTATCATAATGTTTAATTTTTTGCGTGATGTTTTTATAATCTTTGCCAAATGGAATAACCACTATTTTCGAACATGAGTAATTTTTTTCAATTATTGCCTGTAAAAAATGTGTGGATGTAGTTATACAATCGACAGTATCACAAATTTGTTTTGCGTCATTAAACCGCTTCAGCACCTCTTTTTTCATGGAATTCGCATAACATTCTGTAACACACTTCATCCCAAAATTCAAAAAATGACATAATTCGCCTGTTTCTGTTACCGCTATTGCTTTTGGACACATCAACCAGAAATCAGTTAAAGTCAGAACTACCGGAATCTTAAAAAATGCTGCTGAATTTATCACTGATGCAAGTCGGAATGGATGCGCTACATGGATTACATCATATTTTCCCGATGCAATTATTTTGTTCAGGATTGGTTGTAACTCCTCATCGAAGATATTTAATGGCATAGAATTTTTCTGAATTGAAGATTTATGTTTAATTGAAATAACAGGTATATTTTCATAAATATATTTTTTTATTTTAACTCCTGTCGAATCGGAAAAGTTTTCGTCATCATTTCTCCCATAGGTTAATACTTCAACATGATGCCCCATCCTTTGCATTTGTTTCGAAATATTCAATACAAATCTTTCAGTACCAGTATACCAAAGGGGGAAAAATTGATGAACAATATATAAAATACGCAATTTTATACCCCCTTTGATAAAAGTTTATCTACTTCTGTGAATTTCTCACGATTATATTGCGAGAAATACAAATAAGCCAGATAAATACCACAAAAAGAACAATATAATTTCAATATTGCTTCAATAATCTCTCTTTTTTCATACACATCTCCCACATTCTTCAAATAATTCTCAAATCTTTGTAGATAATAAATAAATTCGGCGTAAAGATAATTATCATAATCCCCCTTGACTTCGCAAATTTGTTTGATCTGCATAATTAATGTATCAAAGTTCTGATCAAAGATGATATGAGAGCTTGTTACTTTCTTATCAAGCACTAATTTTTTTAATATCATGAAAAAAACATTAATATTAATTAACTCCTCGGATTCTGACATTATCTCAATTATCGCCGCGTTCAAGGAATCGTAAATGGAAAATAATGAAGTCAGGACTTGTGAGTGACAATTATTCTCAAATGGTTTTCCTTGATTAAATATTTCAGCTAATAATTTTCCATCAACGTAGGATCGTCTGATATAATATTCTTGAGGACGATTGTGAGAATGAACCACGCCGACAGAATTTAAAAAACCCAATTTATATCCATGTTCAATTAATCGTATTCCGAGTTCTAGGTCTTCTGCGAAAATAATTTGTTTAAATTTAAATTTTTCAAATACTTCCTTTCTAATACAGCAGCAGACATTATCTAAACCCCCAAGAGATCGTTTCTCATTGAACGGAATTTTTTCCGAATGTACCCTGTCCAATTTTGTTATCCTATCGCGATTCATATCAAAGGTATCATAATGACTCCACATGATGAAGCAGGCAAATAAATCTGCATCACTCCTTGGAACTTGCCTGCAGGAAACAGCGGCAATTTGAGAATCTGATTCCAGAACATTAATAATCTTATATAACCAGTAATGTCCGATGGGGATTGCGTCCTGAACTAAAAATAATAAATAATCTCCCGAAGCTTTTTGGGCAGCATAATTTCTTGTTTCCCCATGATTGAAATTTTCGGGTTTAATCGAAAAAATTTTTGATCCATACCTTCTTGCTATGTCAATAGTATCATCATTTGATCCACTATCAACAATAATGAGTTCAATGTTTTGAATGCCCACTTGGTTTTGTATTTTTTGTAAAGTATATTGAAAATCAATACCCGCATTTTTTGTCGGGATAATGATTGAAATCGTTTTATTTATGACAGAAAGTGCGGGCGAGGCTGACGAAACTACAATATTAGTGCTCGAAGGAGAGATCCTCATGTCATTTATTTGAGAACGTCGTCGTTCTCTTTCCTGGTAATGCCCCCAAAAACTATTCCATCCTTCGTTTACGAGAATTCTTCCTCCTTTTAGTGCGAGCTCGTAATTGTTTCGCCTTCGTGTATTGAGGGGAAGCAACCTTTCAACAATACAACGATGAAATTTTGTAACCAATTTATAAGAAATACTCTTTTTAATTGAATCATTTTCATCTCTTAATAATTGGAACTGAGAATCAATTTTCTCAATTTTCTGGTCCATATCTGCCACAGTCTGTTCCAGAGAATGAACGGTTGCCGATAAATCGATGATTTGCTGATTTCTAGTTTCCACAGTCTGTTCCAGAGAATGAACGGTTGCCGATAAATCGATGATTTGCTGATCTCGAGTTGCCACAGTCCGTTCCAGAGAATGAACGGTTGCCGATAAATCGATGATTTGCTGATCTCGAGTTGCCACAGTCTGTTCCAGAGAATGAACGGTTGCCGATAAATCGATGATTTGCTGATCTCGAGTTGCCACAGTCTGTTCCAGAGAATGAACGGTTGCCGATAAATCAATGATTTGCTGATCTCGAGTTGCCACAGTCTGTTCCAGAGAATGAACGGTTGCCGATAAATCGATGATTTGCTGATCTTTAGTTGCCACAGTCTGTTCTAGAGAATGAACAGAAGCAGTTACATCGAGGATTTGTCGGTCTTTTGCTGCTAACGCCAGTTCCAGGGACTGGGTTAATATGTTATATTGACTGACACGAGTGTGTAAAAGAGCGATTTCCGCATTCGATTTATCAATTAAGTAACTTTTTTGAATTTTTTTCTTATTTAACACGCCATTAGATGCTATTGCAATGAAGTACTTGGATATTTTCTCATCATCTCTCGTAAAAGTAAAATGATTCTTATCTTGTTCAATGAAAAATTCACTCCAGGAATTGGGTGCATTCACTGTTGTGGGGGATATTGAAGACCCGGAGAAAACCCGTTGACCAAATAAATAACTATACAAAAAATATTTTTTGAGAAAGTCAGAAAATTCAGAATAATATAACTCTTTTTGATGAAACGGATTTTGATAACCGGTATCATCGGTATATATTTGTTTATTAGGTGTTGATATTATTAAGATACCATCATCCTTTAATAATCGTATAATCTCAATAAAGAGGGTATCATGTTCTTTAACATGTTCCAGAGCTTCAAAGCAAACAATTACGTCAAATTTTTTCTCTCCCTCAATCGGTATTTTTAGAATTGAACCCTCTCTGAATTCAATATTTTCTTTTTTATATGTCTTAATAGCATGAGTCACCGCACTGCCATCTATTTCAACACCAATCACATAGTCAGCATTTTTCGAAAGTATGAAAGTGCCATAGCCCTCCCCGGATGCAAGATCAAGAACTTTTTTTCCTTTTACATACTGCGATGCAAAAGCATACCTGTGGAGATGTTCGTAGTGAATTTCTGCGCCGCTTATTGATGGATCAATATATGGTAAATATCGCTCTCCGTTCGATTCTAACATGATTTTATGCCAGCAATATTATTTTTTTCTGGTTCGGAATACCCATGAATTATATTTAAAATATTTCAGCATGTGTCCTTCAGTACTATATTTAAGATATCTCTGATATTCCTTTTCATTAGTAATATACGGAAGTTCTGATAGGTTATACCACAACCCGCAGGGAATGATCTCAAAACTAAACCCCAGTTTCTCGATCATTATGTTCATATCCGAACCAAAATCAGTAAATACCAGCGCACCCTGTTCCCGAAGCGGATCTCCATGATATACCTGAGGATACGTGTGGATTTTTTCCCCATTGTTAACAACAATTCTGCGTAATGTCGGTGTGCTCTCGTGATAGGGAATTGTAAAAATATGGTATCCTCCTGGTTTTAATACCCGGTTAATTTCTGAAAATGCCTTTTCAGGATGGTCTACATGTTCCAGGACATCCTGCGTTATTACGAGATCGAATGTTTCATCAGGAAACGACAGATCCTGTAAATTTTCACACAGTATTCCATCTTTATTCCTGTTCCCGTTTGGAACATCGTCAAAATATTCGGAGCAGCAATAATGCGGCAAACCCTTGAGAAAATTGTGTATTGGTCCGCTTGCCTGCGTTTCATATATTCCCAGATGTCTAAAGTAGGGTTCAGCCTGTGATAAGGAAATATCATCTTGATGAGAAAATGTATTTATGATAATTTTTGCCAGATCGCTGTTCCGCCGTGATCCCCCGCATCTTGGACAAAGGGATTCACGGAGTGTGAAACCTTCTTTACCTATGAATTCTGACAAGCTACCACAGATAAAGCATTGAGGATTTTGATTTAGCTCTCGTGCAGGTACAGATGTCATTGGAAGTTTCAAATCCCGATTTTTAACATTAATACCATTTATAAAGGTATTAAATTGTCCTCAGAAATTAGTGAAGCGTTTACTCAGTCTTACTGTCAGGAAAAACTTTCTGTCATCAGATAGACAATTTAACCTGATGAATGGGTAAGCTGATGTATAATTCTGTATACTTTGAAATATCCGGATTATGTAATGCAAAATGCCCGTGGTGCGTGAATGGGCGGGGAAATCTAAAACCTTATCCTTCTAGAACCATTCCAGCGCAAGAATTCCAAAATGTGATTGATTATCTGTTTCAGGAATCCCTTATTGATTCCAATTCTTTTATTAATTAAAAAGGTAATGATATGACGAGTGAATATCACAGTCTGCGGTAATACATCCCCACCGTATCTGCGTCAACACCATTTACCATCCCTCTCACATCGATCAGCACAGGATGACCGTTCATCAATCCCCGGATCTTCTCAACCGACATCGCCTTAAACTGTGAATGCGCCACCGCGATGATCACTGCATCAACCTTAAGGTCCAGGTGGGGAAGTGGTTTTGCACCAAACCTCTCGATCACCTCATCGGGAAGCAACGGATCATATCCATATACATTCACCTTGAATTCCTTGAGTTCATGGACAATCACTTCTACCGGCGACTCACGGGTATCCGGAACATCTTCTTTGTACGTAAGTCCCATAATCAGGACTTTGGAACCCTTGATAACTTTCCCCACTTCATTGAGCCCCTTGATTGCCAGATCCGCCACATGTTTTGGCATCGAGTCATTGATTGCCCGCCCTGCAAGAATCACCTGCGGGTGATAGCCAATCTCTTCAGCCTTCATCACAAGGTAGTAAGGATCAACCGGAATGCAGTGACCACCCACAAGCCCTGGGCGGTACGGGTGGAAGTTCCATTTGGTCCCGGCAGCATCGAGGACTGCGAGGGTATCAAGTCCCATGCGCTCAAAGATGAGTGCAAGTTCATTCATCAGCGCGATGTTCAAATCACGCTGGATGTTCTCGATCACCTTTGCAGCTTCCGCGGTTTTGATATTCGGCGCACGGTAGACATTGGTGACATGATTGTAAAGCTCGACGAGTCTATCGGTGGTCTTTTCATCCATCCCGGCAACTATCTTGGTGACTTTATTGAGAGTATGTGCATCATCATTGGGGTTGATTCGTTCGGGAGAGTAGCCTACAAAAAAATCTTTCCCGCACTTCAGGCCGGATTCCCGCTCGAGTATGGGGATAACGATCTCTTCGGTTACACCGGGATACACCGTAGACTCAAGAACAACAATTGCATTCCGTTTCAGGTTCCTGCCAACGGTTGTGGTTGCCGACCTGACCGCCCCGAGATCCGGGTCTTTTGCTTTCGTTACGGGTGTTGGAACGCAGAGCATGACAAAATCTGCATCTTTTATTGCAGCCGGATCTGTTGTTGCCTGAATTTTCGACCCGGATGCAACAAGCGAATCAACTTTACGATGATCGATATCGAATCCAATTGTTAAAACATGTTCGGCAAATGCCTCTGCAAGGGGCGTACCAACATAACCTAGACCCACAACACAAACCGTTTGTCCTTTTACTGGTTTTTGTACCATGCAATCGTCTCCTCAAGACCTGTAGTGACCGTATATTCCGGTGCATACCCAAAGGCTTTCTGTGCTGCTGAAATATCTGCAAGAGAGTCATGGATATCACCCGATCGCCCGGCTTCATATTTGATAGGTTGTGCCTCACCAAGGGTATCCATAATCGTTCGTGCGAGATTGATTATCGAAATGCGGTTCCCATATGCAACATTGAAAACACCCTGCGCACCACACTCCATGGCCCGGATATTGGCCTGCACAACATCTTTCACATACGTAAAGTCCCGGGTCTGCGATCCGTTCCCATAGATTACCGGTGATTCATGGTGCAGGATTTTTGTAATAAATTTCGGGATCACTGCGGAATATTCAGAGTTTGGATCCTGCCGTGGCCCAAAGACATTGAAATACCGCAAAGATACCGTGTCCATTCCATATAACTCATGAAAGACATTCAGATAATTTTCGCCACTCATTTTTGTTATCGCATATGGGGACTTTGGATTTGGTACCATATCTTCCCTTTTGGGGAGTGTGGGTGTATCCCCATAGACTGAAGAGGAGGACGCGTAGACGATCTTTTGTATTCCACATTTTTGAGCGGCAACCAAAACATTCAGGGTTCCCGTCACATTTGCTTCATTTGAAGCAAGCGGGTCTTTTACTGATCGCGGAACTGAAGTAATTGCAGCTTCATGAAATATGCCCTCCGCATCTTTGCAGGCTTCCAAAAGAAGTGCCTGATCGGTAACACTGCCATTCACAAAAGTTACCGGTGGTGTATCCACCAGATGCCGTATATTTGCCATCCTGCCGGAAAAAAGGTTATCAAGAATAACGACCTCATCTCCACGAATTGCAAGTGCATCGGCAATATGGGAGCCAATAAATCCTGCTCCCCCAGTTACAACAAATCGCATTCTGTCATATCCTCATACGAATGTGATGGATGAGTTTTTTTATCCATCTGTATGCAAATCCATTGTTTATTGTGTTTTGAAACATTAAAACACCGGTTTATCCGAATCGGGATTATATGGATTACGATTAAATTTTTTTCCATCTCTGGAGAACAGCTAATAACCATGCTCAGATTTTTATCTTGTCCCTCAAAATAAAAAATATGAGCGGTCTGGGGTATTTTCTGCATCAGGGCAACAGAAGAATCGCCGGATTGGTGAACAAGTGAGGGGAGATTCGGGACTTAACCGAGCGGGAGAAATTCTGTTCGATACGCAGCGATATATCGCGATAACAAAGAGATCGGGGGAAGACCCCACAATGAGGAGATCCTCATAGGAAAAATGCTCGTCCTTGCCGGATGCATGGCTTGTCAGACAATGAAGTAGAATCTCTTCCCACATACCGGTTATCATTTCGGTATTTTCTCGGATATCCGGAAAAATACCTGATCGGTCGACGAGGTGGGAATTCCGGGAAAACCTGACAAACCAAGGGAGGTCCCTCGCATTTGGGATGAAATCCAGAAAAAACTGGACGAACAAGGATATCCGATAAAACAGGGCACCATTCAGGATGCATCGTTCGTCACTTCAGATCCCGGTCATGCTCCAGCCAATAAAGCGCGGGGAGATACTTCAAAACCCGGGTGAAGCCGTCATGGAATATGGCTGGGAAAGGTACTGAATCAGAATTTGGATAGAAACTTCTTTCACTTATAGACAAAGAATTCCAGTTCATCCGACGGTTCGATACGTTAACAGCATCACCTTCACGACAGTCAGATTGACTTCCCAAAAGGCGAGACCGTTTTCCGGTGATCAAACGGGTGTTTCATGCCGGTCATGTGATGGCTACTACACACCTCCATATCCCCGCGAAAAAACTCTTCACCTGTTTTTCTTATAAAAAATGAAAGTATTCAGGGAAAAATCTCAAAAAAAGAGAAATTTGAATGAATTCAGCCTGGATGCAAGAGTGACATTGATATGTTTTACTGTGTTTTCGTACTCGGTTTAGTGCAAGGGTTTATGTGATGCAGAATTGGTATTTGTTCTGGTCTTGCAATATTAAAAAAAATTATTAGAATTAACGTATGGTTGGGTCTGTTAAAACCCTTCAGAATACTCGCTTATGTTACCGTTATAAAAGTAAGGGACAATGTAGGTGGGTTCAAACTGAGGGTTTCAACAAAGCCGTATGATTCATAACTATACCTTGACTAGTCTTACTGTCAGGAAAAACTTTTCTGTCATCAGATAGACAATTTAACCTGATGAATGGGTTAGCTGATGTTTAATTCTGTATACTTTGAAATATCCGGATTATGTAATGCAAAATGCCCGTGGTGCGTGAATGGGCGGGGAAATCTAAAACCTTATCCTTCTAGAACCATTCCAGCGCAAGAATTCAAAAATGCGATTGATTATCTGTTTCAGGAATCCCTCATTGATTCCAATTCTTTAATTAATTTATATAACTATGGTGAACCATTATTACACCCTGATTTATGTGAGATCCTGCAAATTCTCATAGATAAAAAATTAAAATACGCCATTTCAACAAATGCATCAAAATTTATTGAGTTGGATCCTGCGGTATTGAAAAATCTGGAACGATTTTTTATTTCTATTCCCGGATTCAGTCAAAATTCATATAATAAAATTCATGGATTTGATTTCAAGAAAATATTGGAAAATATTGACCAATGGATAACCCGAATCGGTCAGGAAAAAATTCAGGTTCAGTATCATATATATCAGTTTAATCTGGACGAAATTGAGGCCGCATCAGCCTATTTTAAACAGAAAGGTGTGCATTTTTTTCCGTATTTTGCGTATTTTAATGATTATCAGCTGGCAAAATCATATCTCGATCACACACTCCCTCCAAAATTGTTGGATGCAGCATCGAAAGAGTTATTCTTATACTATGTTGAAGATCAAATTTCCGGAATATCAGACAGTTACGTTTGTCCCCAACATTCAATATTAACAATCGATGAATACTGTAACATCTTAACCTGTTGCGTGATTTCAAAAGCAGATCCGGATTATTCTATCGGATCATTATTTTCATTATCTCAACATGACATTGAGCAAAGAAAAACCAGTCAGGATATTTGTAACGAGTGTTTGAAAAAGGGAATCTCCAACTGGGTAAATAATGTGAACCGACCAGATTTCATCAAAAACTATGACCATTTGTCATCATGAAAAAAATCTGAAGTTTTTTTGCAGACTTGACGTTTCACTGCCCCCGGTCAGATAATACGTTTTAATTCAGCGATCTCATTCAGAAAATCTCAGTAATCGCACCCTGCAGTGATTCAGGTCAGAAATTCGAAATAAATAAATTCACTATTCCAGCTGAATTTTTGAATACAAATCAATAACTCCACAGAATGGTTTTTGTGACTCAATCTGAAATAATAAAACACTTGAAACAGTGTTTAATACCTCAATATCATTGGCAGGGAATACCGCCGTTGCAATATCAAAATCAATTGAATAAAAACCTGGTGCTAAACACCATTTTTGGGCAAATCTTATCTTGATAATATCCCCCTTCAGATGCTTTTTAAAGGCAATATCTTCCCACAATGTACATGTTCCATAAATCAATCCAAATTTACTGAATAACTTATAACCAACCACAAAATCTGAGTCAATATCATCATTAACTACGATGGAGGCATTAATTATCGACAACTCTCCGGAACTGAATATTTTTTTTGGATTCCCATTCTGATCAAGTAACTCAATTGTTATAAGTTCCGCTCTTTTATTGCCGTAATTCACCTGGTTTGTTATTTTTTGATTCAGGAAATCATTTTTTTCGACTTTCTTCTCCCTTTTATCTGAACATGAGCAAATTATTTTCCCCCATCCCCACGCAGCCCAGCAGAAACTGAGATCCTCACCGGACCCGGAAGTACTAAATGTAAAAGACGCCGTCTTTCCGGAAAACTTCTCCAGTGGTAAGATAAAATTATGCCAGCCCCGGTCCCCGATATTCCGCCTTGGCTGGAGCACCCGGGAAAATATATTTTCCGTCATGCCCCCGGACTCAATCTCAATATCGAATTTTACTCCCTGCGGGATCTTGTCCCAGGCGGCAGGCAGAATTCCGATCGCAAACGCAAGTGACGATCCCGGCTCAACAGGAACAGTATACGTGATCCGTGAGGGTGGGTGCGCAAAGATTACGCGCCGGGGAGTGGACTGGATCTCGACCGTTTGTGGCTGGACCGTACCCCCTCCTGCACTCTCAATATTTGCGTGAGAAAGGTTCCGGACCAAATCATACACCGTCTCATACCCCTCTCCGGGAACCTCGCCGTGCTCGATCAGGTTCCCCTCCGTATATGCCCGCTCTCGTTCAGCGATCAGGGCATAATATTTATTAACCACATAATTTGGATCACCCCTCTCGATGATCCGGCCACCGTCAAGAAGCAACGCAGACGTGCAGAGATTTCTCACGGCTTCGGTGTCATGCCCGACATAGAGGATGGTCTTTCCCGCTTCCTGCATCCCCTTTATCTTCCGGAAACACCGGTGCTGGAATATTGCATCACCAACTGCAAGCGCCTCATCAACTATGAGAACGTCGGCATCCACATTGACCGCTACAGAAAAAGCGAGCCGGACAATCATGCCGGAGGAATAGGTACGGAGGGGCTGGTCGATAAAGTCCCCCAGTTCTGAAAATTGAACAATTTCCTCAAACCGATCATCAATCTGCTGCTTTGATAGTCCCATAATCGAGCCATACATGTAGACATTATCCCGCCCGGAAAATTCCGGATGGAACCCGGAACCCAGTTCAAGAATTGCAGATACTTTCCCGTTAATTTCATAAGATCCTTCACTCGGATACAGGACACCGGCAAGGATGCTCAGGAGTGTGCTTTTTCCTGAACCATTCTGCCCGAGAATTCCTAACGTAGTACCTGTCGGGATATCAAATGAGATTCCTTTAAGCGCCCAGAAATCCGTGTGCCGGTTTACCTTTCCTATACTCACGTATTCAAGAAATCTTCCACTAGGTGAAGTGAACAATTTGAACTTCTTCCCGAGATTATGGACAGCGATAGCATTCATAAAAGTTCACCAAACCCGGTTTTTGTTTTCCGGAAGAACCAGATACTGAATATAAACGACACGACAGAAAACATCAGGAAAGGTACGAGAATATTGATTTCCGGAAGCTTACCATAGAACAACGCATCACGGTATATTTCGATCATATAATAGGCCGGATTCAATTTGACTATCCATTGGAAATTCACCGGGATCAGATTCACTGTGTACGCGATGGGTGTTGCCCAGAACCATATCATGAACAAGGGGCCTAGCATTGTGGGGATATCCCGGAAGTAAACTGCCCCACTCGACAGGAAGAAAGCCAGTGAAAGGGTAAATACCATCTGCAGGATAATGGCCAGCGGGAGGAGGAGTATATAAACAGTGGGTGTACCTTTGAGGAAAATAAACAGGAATAAATAAATTACCAGTCCGATTAAGAGGTTCACAAATTCTGACAATGTAGTATAGACAGGAAAAATTTCACTGGGGAATGGGACTTTTTTGATATAGTTTTTGTTATCGATAATCGACCGTGATGCCCGCATCACGGAATCCTGGAATGCCAGCCAGGGAAGAAATCCGGCAGCGAAGTACAGAGCAAAATCCCAAATACTGGTAGATCCGGGAAGACGAACATTCAGGAACACGCCAAAGACTATAATATACACAATAAGGGTAATGATCGGATTGAGCACCGACCAGTACAGGCCCAGAAACGATCCCACATACCTGGAGGAAATATCCCGTTTAATGAAACTCCAGATAAGTCCCCGGTATTTCAGAATTGACATCATTGCACTCTCTTTCTGGTTTCTTCTGAAATTATTTCTGTTCTCCCGTTACATGATATAATAACAGCATCCCTGTTTCTGATCTCATCACGAATTGTCATTTTTTATCTGGGATTTGCTCTATGACTCCATGTCATGATCCATCGGTCTATTTCATTCCCGGTTATTTTCCTCGCAATGAACTTTCGCTTTTCCAGCATATGACGTAATCCTTTCAGTGTATCGATCTTTGCCCTGATTATTACGGATCCTTTACCCTTGAGGAAATAATAGGGAACATCAGCACAGTTCCTGCCAATAATCCATGGAAGGGAAAATAAAAATATCCGCCACGGAAAATTCTTGACAACATACCAGAATACATTCCTGTTCCCGTAATAAATGGACATATCTGACTTGAACCCGGCTGTCCCCCCATGGATATGCATCACGCGTGCCCCAGGCACATAGGTGCATATCCATCCGGCAAGCCGCGCCCGGAATGCAAGATCCACATCCTCCATGAAGAGAAAGAAGTCCTCATCAAAGAGCCCGATCGTATCAAGCATGGAACGCCGGTACAATGCAGCCCCGGCACAGGGACCAAATACTTCCCCAACAGTATCATATTGTCCGGTATCCGGTTCATTCATGCCGCGATCCCAGGCAGCACCGCTCCGGGAAATGCAAATACCCGTAGAATTTATTTTTCCATCTGACAATAGCATCTTGGATGCACACATGCCGGTCTTTGGATCGAGGATCATCGGCTTCTGGAGCTCTTCAAGAATATGGGGATCAACGACAGTATCATTGTTGAGGGTAAGAATGAATTCACCCTTTGCAACACGGATACCAGCGTTCGTCCCCCCGGCAAACCCAAGGTTTTTACCGGTCTCAACAAGAATGACCCTGGGGAAATGCTGACGGACAAAATCCGCACTCCCGTCAGATGATCCATTGTCTACAAGAATTATTTCGAAATTATTGAATGACTGGTTAGCAAGAGAGGAGAGGCATGGCTCAAGAAACCGCAGTCCATTGAAATTTACGATAATGACACTGATCGATGGGCTTAGAGAAATTTTGGCTGCCGTATCAGGAAGATTCATGTAGTTCCTTTTGCCGGTACTGCTGCACAATCACGCTCGCCCGGACCAGACTGTCAAATGTCCCGGCATCGCTCCAGAACCCTTTGAGGGTGGAGAAGGTCATCATACCTTTTTTAACATAGGCATTGTTCACGTCGGTAATCTCCAGTTCCCCGCGGCCCGAAGGTTTCAGATCCTGAATAATCCGGAACACTCCTGCTTCATAGATATAAAGCCCGGTCACTGCAAGGTTTGATTTTGGATTTGGGGGTTTCTCTTCAATACCAAGGATCCGGTCACCGGAAACCTCAGCCACGCCAAATCGCTGTGCATCCCGCACCTCTTTAAGGAATACTCGTGCGCCGGAAGTAAACGACTGTACTGCCTCCTTCACCGAATCTTCAAAGATATTATCTCCAAGGATGACCGTAACACTATCATCACCTGCCCAGAGTCGCGCAAGGCCCAGCGCTTGTGCAATACCCCCTGCCCCTTCCTGGATCTCATAGGTCAGCTGAGCCCCAAATTCACTACCCGACCCCAGCAATTCAAGAAAATGCCCTGCATGCCCACGGCCGGATACAATCATGATCTCCGTGATCCCTGCATCAATGAGTGTCTGGAGCGGATAGTAGATCATGGGTTTGTCATAGACCGGCAACAGGTGTTTGTTGGTGACCTTTGTAAGCGGGTATAACCGTGAGCCGGTTCCTCCCGCGAGAATTATTCCTTTCATGAGTAATTACCCCCTTTCCTTTGAATATACTCCCTGACTGCATCTTTCCAGTGCCGCAGCGGCGCGGTTTGGGTGTTCGTGAGCACGGAATATGCAGGACGCTTCGCTTTCTTGGGAAATTCGGCAGTTGAACATGGTACAGCATTTTGGATAAATGCAGAGGCAAATTCGTACCAGCTGCACTGTCCGTCATTGGTAATATGGTAGATCCCCGGTCCGCTGGTAATAATCTCCCGGGTCTTTCTGGCAAGATCTACCGAATAGGTCGGCTTACCAACCTGATCGTTTACAACCCTGACCAGGGACATCTGGGCCGAGAGTGCAAGAATCGTATCCACAAAATTTTTTCCGTGTGCTCCAAAAAGCCAGGAAGTCCTGATCAGGCGGAAATTATCAGTATTCTTTTGAATATTTTTTTCACCAAGAAGTTTTGATTCCCCGTATACATTGATCGGGTGAGGTTCATCGGTCTCAACATATTCCGGTTTCGATCCGTCAAAAACATAATCAGTGCTATAATGTACGAGTACCGCATCACACTCAGCACATGCATGTGCAATATATCCGGGTCCCCGCCCGTTTACGGAATGTGCATATTTACGATTGTCCTCGCAGCCATCGACATCGGTATAACCTGCAGCATTAATAACGACATGCGGGGATAATTCTGTCAATTTGCGGAAAACTGCATCCGGGTCAGTAATGTCAAGGTTGGCACGTCCGTAGCGTTGTGCTTCAGGAAAAACTTCCTGAAGTGCATGACCAAGCATCCCGCCGGCGCCGATAATCACGCATTTTTTCGGTTTCATTTCCTTAACGGTCGCCACCACCATGCATTCTGTTCATACCAGGTAATCGTTTCATCGAGTGCCTTCTCAAAGGAATATTCCGGTTTCCATCCCATGTCACGGAGTTTTGAACAATCCAATGAATACCTGAAGTCATGCCCCCGGCGATCCTTGACATATTCAATCATTGAAGTATCCTTATTGAGTTTCTTTAAGATTTGTCCTGTAATCTCCAGATTGGTCTTCTCATTGCCCCCGCCGATATTGTAGATCTCACCAGCCTTTCCGCGCGTGAGCAGGAAATCGATCGCTCTGCAATGATCCCGGACATGGATCCAGTCCCGGACATTTTTTCCCGATCCATATACCGGGACTTTTTTGTCCTCGATAAGATTGGTAATAAACAGGGGAATCAACTTTTCCGGATACTGATAGGGCCCGAAATTGTTGGTACACCGTGTGACAATGACGGGAAGATCAAATGTGGTATGGTATGAAAGCGCAAGCAGATCAGACCCGGCTTTACTTGCGGAATAGGGACTTGAAGGATGCAGGGGATCCGTCTCAGAAAATGATCCCCTCATTGTGCTACCATACACTTCATCCGTTGATATGTGGATAAATTTGCTGATACCGCATTTTTTAGCACATTCCAGGAGAGTATGGGTTCCCAGAACGTTTGTCCGGACAAATCCTGTAGGATCGGTGATGGAACGATCGACATGGCTTTCAGCAGCGAAGTGAATGACCGCATCGGTACCGGACAGCGCAGATTCTACCCTTGGGGAATCACAAATGTCAGCTTTGAGAAACAAGTAACGGGGATCTGTTTGTAGTCCCCTCAGATTATTGAGATTGCCTGCATAGGTAAGGCTGTCCAGGTTCACTATATCGATACCGGCATGGGTATCAAACATATGCCTGATAAAATTACTACCAATAAATCCTGCCCCGCCAGTCACCAGTATTTTCATGATTGAAGGTTCTCCAGAAAGATAAAATCATCCGTGTTTCAGTCCAGGGGCAAGCCCCCATTCATAGGGAATTTCACTGGTATCCGGCGGAAAGCGGTACTCATCCGGTTCTTTATAGTTGTACGGTATGGTCGGGATGCTGATGAAAAATGCTGTTTCTGTTCCGATTGCCTTGAACCCGTGGTAAACCCCGGGAGGGACCGTGATAAGAGCTGGATTTCTCTCACCTATAAAGAGTTCCATGAGCTGCCGGTACGTTGCCGATTTTTCCCGTGCATCATACAACACGACTTTCATCATCCCCTTCACGCAGGTGAAATTATCCGTTTGTTTTTTATGGTAATGCCATGCTTTCACAACATTCGGGTAAGCAGTAGAGAGGTAAACCTGGCCGAACTCCCTGAACTGTGGATCATCGCACCGCAGGATCTCCATAAGCCAGCCCCGTTCATCCGGAATGACCCGCAGATTTTTTATGATGACTCCTTCGATAGACATATCCATACCCTAGTTTGGCGCCGGGAATATAAAAAAAGATAAGCTCAACAAACAGGGCTAACTTTTCATCCTCTTGAGGGCACGAGGTTATTCACGATCACAAGGACGGATAATTATCGGATACGTATGGTTTTGCAGATTCTGATTACACGGGCCGAACGATCTATTCTCTGACCTGCGTCAGTATCCAAAGTGATACTATCTGCATCAAAGATTTTTGCCATTGTGATACCAAGATACTCGCAGCCAATGTTAACAACAAAATAATCGAAAAAAGGCAATTCCCCTGTAATTTCCTAAAAAACCAGTGTCTCCCTTCTTCACAGAATACGACTGCTTTTCGTTCTTTTCTCCATTATCGCTTTCACCCTCTAAGACGTATCCGGTGCTCTTGAAAGCGGACATAAATACTGTCACTATTTCAGGACCGATACTCTGGCACGTCACAACTACGATACCAATAAAATCAGGTTGCATCGTGTCCCTGATATCTTGTCACAACTTCACGAGGGTCCCCAACCATAACTTGTTCTCCCTTGTGAAGTTATAGCGTCCGGTCACAGAATTTTTTCACGGAATCAAGATCATGTGAAACATAAACCATGGTAACTCCCTCATTTTTAAATGCCCTTAATGTATCAAGACATTTTTTCTGGAATTCGATATCTCCGACTGCCAACACCTCGTCGAGAAGGAGGATTTGTGGATTGGTCTGAATTGCTGTTGAAAAGGCCAGACGGACATGCATCCCCGACGAAAAATTTCTCAGTTTCGTGTCCCTGAACCGGGTAAGACCGGCAAATTCGAGGATATATTCTGATTTCTCTTCTATCTCATTTGGGGAGAGTCCCATGATAATGCCATAGATTTTAATATTTTCAGCCGCGGTAAAATCGGTATTAAACCCGACGCCCAGTTCAAGAAATGGCGTGACTCGTTTTTTTATTAGTACTGAACCCGAGGTGGGGACAAGAATCCGGGCGAGGATCTTGAGAAGCGTACTCTTACCACTGCCGTTAACGCCAATGATACCTAACATTTCTCCCTCTTCAACAGAGAGGCTGATATCTCTTAGTGCATGGAATGTTTCAAAGGGTACTGGTGTAAAAAATCCGGTAACTGCCTGGAAAAGGGTATTTCGTTTTTCATGAGGAATCCGAAAAACTTTGTTAAGATGGCTGACCTCAATTACTGCCATTGTAACTCCTCTGCAAATTTAGGCTCCAGCCGATTGAATATTGCGTACCCTATTCCTAGCATTACAAATGCAACAAAAAATACGTAGACAAATGACGCTACATCCGGCGCTTTTGAATATAACGTGACCTCCCGGGCAAGAAATATAATCTGCGCCAGGGGGTTGTAGGATAATACTTTCATAAGATACGGAGGGAATACACTCAAGGGATAAATCACCGGTGTTGCGAAAAATCCTATCTGCAGAATCAATGCCCAGATATATTGCATATCCTGGTAATAGACATTGAGGGATGCCAGTGTAAGAGACACACCCAGGGTCAGTATGTAAAATAAGAAAATGATGCATGGCAGATACGCGATATTGATTGACAAGGGAATCTGGAATAGTGCCATAAAAATAACAAAAACCACCGATTCAAAAAGACTCATAAGGAATGTCGTGGTACAGGTCGAGATCACCATGATATCACGGGGGAAATATACCTTTTTAATCAGGTTGGGCTTAAACCTGATAGAAAGAAGACTTAATGTAGTTGAACGGGAGAAAAAACTCCACATAATGATTCCCAGGAGTAAAAAGAGTTGGTAATACTCTACCTGAATCTTCATGAGGTTTGAAAAAACGATATAGAGCACCCCGAGCATCAACAGCGGTTCCAGTAATGACCAGAAGTAACCAAGAACCGAATTTTTATACCTCTGCCTGAATTCAACCCATGCCAGAATCCAGATAAGGTGCCGGTAATTATACCGTTCTTTGATAAGTTGTATACACGTCGTTCACCGCAGAGAGTATTTTTTCTTTAAAGACCGGGAGATCAAATTCTTTTGCCCGGGCGATGCATGCCTGCTTATAAGACTCAGGATTTCCGGATAAGGATTTGACGGCATCAATCATAATATCCCGTGATGCACTGATTAATAGCCCGGTACCTGGTGTAACCGTTTCCCGGAATCCTCCCTCATTCACTGCGACAACCGGTTTTCCGCTTGCCATAGCTTCAAGGGGGGTGAGTCCGAAATCCTCATCCATAGCGGTGCAGATCAGACCTTTGCATCTCGCATAGAGATCAAGAAGATGTGGTTCAGCAACTTCACCGAGTAAAGTGATGTTTGAAGGAAGGTGTGCCCAAAGTTGTTTCGAATACCCGGATGCATGATCTCCCTCCGCATATCCTCCGACAATTATCAGGTTCTCCTCCGGAAGCTTCCGGAACACCTCGATCTGGAGCTCGATCCGTTTTTCCGGGTACAGCCGGTTTACCGAGAGCCAGAAATCCCCGTATTCAATACAGTGGAACCGTGATGTTTCAACCGGTGGATGGATAACCTCTGCGTCTCGCTTGTATGTCTGCCTGATCCGTTTCTGAACATTTTTTGAGTTGGTGACAATGGTATCAATATGGTTGACCGATTGCCGGTCATATCTGCTCTGGTAGTGTGCCCATAATCGGAATTCTTGTCGCGATATCACGTCAAAGCGGCTAAGAAAGACGGAATACAGATCATAAAAAGCCCTGATTGGCGTGTGACAGTACCACATATTCGGGTGATGCCGGTGTGCTGCATAATGCGCCCAGTTACCGCTGAAAATAAAGAAATCATACTCTTTTGAAAAATCACAAAAATAAAATTTCAGGCAAGCAGAGACCTGCTTGAATCCGCGGAGTTTCAATGTAGGTCCAAGACTGATAACCGGCATGCGGGGATACATTTTTATTATCGCATCGGTATCTGTCGTGATGATATCGGCTTCCAGTATCTTTGCCATCAACAGGACCACACGCTCCCCTCCGCCGATTGCCCCGAAATAGTCATGGAATATTGCGGTCTTCATAACGATCCTATCCGGCATCAATTCATGGATGTGAGATCAGTCTTGCCAGACTGGTACACCGGTGCTTTTTGGTTTTTTTATTATTATCTTAATCCTTTGTTTGTTACCTTCATTAATCCATGAGATTGAAACCCGATTACCCCTTATTTATGAAACAGGAATTCGGGAAAAGGCATTCTCTTTTTTATGGAAAATGCACAGGTCAAATTTGAATATTGTATCTCGGTAATTCAACATCTCCGGATGACATCAAGTCCTATGATGATAATCTGTCCAAACCCAAATCTGTATTATTAATACGAATACCGTGCATATTGATCATCATGGAATCTTCAGGCAGTGATGCAACTCCCATTGAAGTGTCAGTCATCCTGCCAGCTCTTGATGAAGAGCGTACAATCAGCGACTGCATCACAAAAATCCGGAAGGTTTTTTCGGATAATACAATCAACGGTGAAATCATAGTAGCAGACTCTTCATCAGACAGAACTCCGGAGATTGCATCATCTTTGGGAGCAAAAGTCATCCGTGCAGAAAAGAACGGTTATGGAAATGCCTATCTTACCGGATTCAAACATACCAGAGGTCGTTACATCGTCATGGGCGATGCAGATAATACGTATGATTTTCTCGAAATCCCGAAACTGCTCGGCCCTCTTAAGAATGGTGCTGATTTTGTAATCGGATCCCGGTTCAAAGGGACAATCCATAAGGGTTCAATGGGCGGGCTTCACCGGTATATCGGAAACCCGGTTCTCACATGGGTGCTCAACATCATTTTCAATACCCATTATTCTGATACTCACAGCGGGTTTCGCGCGATCACCCGCGAAGCGCTCGACCGGCTGACTCTTTCAACAGGAGGAATGGAATTCGCTTCGGAAATGCTTGTCATGGCATCAAAAGAGCAACTGAAAATTACTGAGGTTCCTATCGATTATTATCCGCGACTCACTCCCTCAAAATTGCACAGTTTTGCAGATGGCTGGCGCCACATCCGTTTTGTCCTTCTCATGAAGCCTCTGCCATTTATCGCAGTGCCTGGATTTTTATTTTCGTTAATTGGATTTTTTCTGATGACGTTTTTTTATATTCAGGGAGATATTGAATCCTCACATCTCCACACGTTCATTCTTGGCGCGATTATGGTAATCGGTGGTGTTCAGGTTGTCCTTTCGGGTTTTTTGATGAAGACGTATTCGGTCATCCACGGATATGAGAAGAAGCAGGGTTTTATTGAATTTCTGATGAAATACCATAATCTGGAAATATTCCTTGTTCTGGGATTTTTTTCAATTGTTGCAGGAATTCTGTTCGGTCTCAATATCTTTCTCCGCTGGGTCTCGATGAGTTTTGGTTTTCTTTCCGAAATCTCCACTGCCGTTATATCCCTTGTGTTGATCGTGAACGGAATCCAGATATTTCTGTTTGCTGTGTTCCAGAGTATGATGCTCCTCAATGAAGATAACAATCACGTATAGGTCTGCACGATGAAGATCGCGTTTGTCTACGATGTTATCTATCCCTACGTAAAAGGTGGCGTGGAAAAACGTATATGGGAACTTGCAACCCGGCTCAGCCGTCGCGGGCATGACGTGCATCTTTTCGGAATGAAATTCTGGGACGGTGAAGATATTCTCATCCGCGAGGGGGTGTTCCTGCACGGTGTATGCCCGGCACAAAACCTCTACTCCCATGGGAGAAGAACCATTCGTGAAGCAATCTCATTTGGCATCGCCCTTTTTTTCCGGCTGCGTGAAGAGAACTTTGATATTATCGACTGCCAGCAGTTTCCCTATTTTTCCTGTATAGCGGCAAAATGCAGTATAGCCTTTAAAAAAACGCCCCTGGTGATAACCTGGCATGAAGTCTGGGGAGATTACTGGTACACGTATCTTGGCACCGCAGGCGCCTTTGGGAAATTCATCGAATGGGGGGTGTCCCGGCTCACGCCCGCGATGGTTGCCGTTTCAGCAACCACGGCAAAAAATCTCATGACCTTAAACGGTCAGAAAAACGTCCGGATCATCCAGAATGGCGTTGACCTGAATCGAATGAATACGATCCTGCCGCACAAGGAAACCTCAGATATCATCTTTGTCGGTCGTTTGATTCGGGAAAAAAATGTGGACCTGCTCGTCCGTGCCATGGGCATTCTTTCGCAGGAACATAAAAATTATCAATTGCTGATCATCGGTGAAGGCCCGGATCGTGAAAACATTGTTCTGCTCATTTCCGAACTCTCGCTTGAACCCCGTGTGCGTATGATCGGGTTCCGGGACAATCATGATGAGATCATCGCCCGGATGAAGTCTGCAAAAATATGTGTACTGCCATCCACGAGGGAAGGATTTGGCATCGCGGCGCTTGAAGCGCTGGCATGCGGGATCCCGGTCATCACCGTCGATCACCCGGCAAATGCGATCCGGGATCTCATCACAGAACAGAACGGCCGCCTATGCACACACTCTGCTGAAGATCTTGCCGATACCATTTTCGAGGTA
>Ga0315284_10002391_pt1 | contig 26883 bp, 20 predicted proteins | sample YL17G09_16_MG_FD_203696 | JGI IMG/M metagenome (GOLD analysis project Ga0315284, IMG submission 203696) | Sediment microbial communities from Yellowstone Lake, YNP, Wyoming, USA - YL17G09_16 | ecosystem: Environmental > Aquatic > Freshwater > Lake > Sediment | place: USA: Wyoming | collected...
GTCTCACCCACCCCCAACCCCACCCCCCCCCCCCCCCCCCCCTCTTTTTCCTCACGCGGGCGCGGGCGGCGGCGCGGGCCCGCGCGGCCCGCCCCCGCCCCCGCCCAGCCCCAGCGCCGCGCGCGCCGCCCGCGCAAGCCCCGCGCCCGGCGTCGCGGCGGCGCCGGAGCGGCCGTCGACGCCGAACCGGACGCGTTCCAGGGCGGCGTCGAGGTCGGCGTCCGCGACGGACGCCGCGCCGCGGCGCAGCGCCAGCAGCGCGGCGTCGTTGGCCACGTCGGCCAGCTGCGCGCCCGACATCCCCGCGGTGAGCACCGCGAGGCGGGCGGCGACGAGCGCGACGGCGTCGCTCGAGGAGAGGCCGCCGTCGGCCGACAGCGCGAGCCGCACCCGGCGCAGGTGCACGCCCAGAATCGCGGCCCGCCCTTGCGCGTCCGGCAGCGGCACCGCCACCCGGCGCGACAGGCGCCCGGGGCGGACGAGGGCGGGGTCGAGCACGTCGGGGCGGTTGGTCGCCGCGAGGAGGAGGACGCCCTGCGCGCCGTCGAAGCCGTCCATCTCGGTGAGCAGCTGGTTGAGCGTCTGGTCCCGCTCATCGTTGCTGCCGCCCCCGCGGCGGCCGCCGACGGCGTCGAGCTCGTCGATGAAGATGACGCACGGCGCGGCGCGCCGCGCGTCGGCAAAGAGCGCCCGCACGCGCGCCGCGCCCCGGCCGACGTACAGCTCCACGAATTCGGACGCCGCGATGGCGAAGAAAGGGACGCGCGCCTCGCCGGCGACGGCGCGGGCGAGGAGCGTTTTCCCGGTCCCGGGCGGGCCGTAGAGCAACACCCCCGACGGCGGCCGCGCGCCGATCGCGGCGAACGCGGCCGGGTCTTTGAGCACGGCGACCGCCTCCCCCAGCTCGGCCTTGGCGCCGTCGGCGCCCGCGACGTCGGCGAACGTCGTCCTCGGCGCGGCCGGCCGCCCGTTGCTCGCCCGCCGCGCCTTGGCCGCGCCGCCCGCCCGCCCGTTGACGGCGCGCGACATGAGGTAGAAGAGGGGGAGGAGGGGGAGCCAGAGGGCGAGGCACTGGGCGGCGACGCGCGCGGCGGGGTGCGGCGCGTCGGCGGCGGCCGCGCCGAAAGGGACGCCCGCGGCGTCGAGCAGGGCGACGACGCCGGCGTCGCCGGGGATGCGGCGCGTGGTCAGGGTGAGGGTGGTTGGGGGGGAGGGGGCGGGGGGCGCGCCGGGCGCCGCCGCGGCCTCGGCCGCGGCCAACACGCCCCTCCCTCCTGTCACCCGCTTCACCCGCTTCCGCGCCGACGCCTCGGCCGCCTTGACATCCACGTCAAACGTGACGCGGTCGGGGGAGACGGCGGCGGCGACGACCGCGCCGTCGCGCGCGAGCGACGAAAAAGAAGAGTAGGGCACCTCGGCCGGCCGCGCCGCCGCGCGGCCGCCTCTCCCGCGGCCGGCGGCGGCGCCGACCGCGCCGGTGGCGACGAGGGCGAGGGCGAGGGCGAGGGCGGCGATGCGGCTGGAGGGCGGGGGGGCGGGTCGTCGGCCAGGCGCGCCGACACGCGCCGCTGCGCTCCCCATCCCTCCTTCTCCTACCGCGCCAGCAGCGACGCCGCCCCGGTCCCCGTCAGCATGACGCCCAGCGCGCGCAGGCGGGCCAGCAGGGCGGCGAGGCGCCCGCGCGGGCCGCCGCCCCCGGCGGTCGGAGGCGGGGGGGCTTGGGGCGCGTCCGGCGCCGCAGCCGCGTGCGGAATGAGGAGCGCTCTCTCGCGTCGAGCGGGCGCCGCGCGGCGCGGCCGGACAGCAGCCACAGACACGCGGCGGGGCGCGCGCGCCGCAGCTGGCGGGGCGCGCGGCGTCGGCGCGCGCGCACGCATTGGGGAGGGCGGGCTCGCGGCGTGCGCGCGGGGCGGGGCGGGCGCGCCGGGGCGGGCGCTGTGGGCGGTGCGGGCGCGCGGTTGGCGTCACATCCCCGCGTCGGCCCCGCAGCCCGACGCGCTTCTCTTCCCTCCATCCTCGATGGCCGACGCCGCACCCTCCGCCACCGCTCACCCCCCCGCGGCCGGCGGGTCGACCGGCGCCGACGCCGCGTCGCTCGCGCCGGCCGCGCTGGCCGCGGGCGAGGCCGCGGTCAACGTGAGGAGGGGGAGGAGATGGCGGACGGCATGTCGGGGCCGGGCTTCGCGGATGGGAGGGTCGCGGCGCGCTGCGGCGCCCGCGCGCGATTGAACCGCCGCGCGCCCCGCCCGCGCCCACCCGCCCCTCCGCTCCCTCCCGTTCCACAGTCGGGCGATTACGCCGTCGCGGTCGACAAGTTTGGCGCGGCCCTGGAGGCGCTGGTGGCGGCGCACGGCGGTGAGGGAGGGGGAGAGGGATGGGATGGGATGGGATGGGGGGGGCGTTTCGCGCCCGCCGGCTTCCACGCCGACCTGGATGAGCGTGCGCGCCATCCCGGGGCGCGGGAGACCCATCGCGGCGCGCCTCGGCCGACCTCACCCTTCCCCCTCGCCCCCCTCTCCGCCTTCAGAGCTCGCCCCCGAGGCCGCCACCGCCTACCACCGCTACGGCGAGGCCTTGCTCCTCGTCGCCCAGGCCGACACGGACGTTTTCGGCGCGCGCGTCAAGGCCGCCGCGGACGAGCGCGCGGCCGCGCGCGCGGCGGCCGACGCGGCGGCGGCGGCCGGGGAGGAGGCGCCGGGCGTGGATGCCGCGGGCAAGGAGAACTCGAAGGGCAAGGCGCGGGCGGTGGAGCCGGAGGGCGAGGGCGCCGACGAGGGCGACGACGCCTCCTCCTCCGACGCCGACGCCCCCACCGCCGACGGCGACGACACCGACCTCGCCTGGCAAATGCTCGACACGGCGCGCGCGATCCTGTGCAAACTGCCGGCCCGGGGGAGCGAGCTCGCGGACGTGCACGTCGCGCTGGGCGACGTTGCGGCCGAGCAGGAGCGGTTCGACGCCGCCGACGCCGAGTACGGCGCCGCGCTCGGCCTGCTGGACGCGCTCGGCGCCGGGGCGGGGCGGCGGGGGGGGGAGGCGCACTACAAGCGCTGCCTCGCGCGGCAACTCGCCGGCGCGGCGGCGGCCGCGCTCGAGTCCGCCACCGCCGCCGTCGCGTGCGTCGCGGCGGCGGCCGCGGCGGAGCCGGGCGACGCGGGCCTCGCGGAGGTGCTGGCCGACCTCAAGGCGAAAGCGGCGGAACTGGAGGCGCCCGCAAAAGAGGTGGCGGAAATGAAGGCCATGGTCGCCGCCGCGCTGACGGCGGCGACGGGTGGGAGCGGCGGCGCGTTCGACGCGCCGGCGGGGGGGGGGGGCGGCGGGAGCGGCGTCCAGGACCTCGGCGTCGTCGGCCGCGGCGCGAAGCGCGTCTGCCTCGCGCCGGCGGGGCCGGCGCCCGCCTCGACCGCCCCGCGGTCGCTGGACTCGCTCATGGGCGGGCCGGTGCCGGTGCCGGCCGGCTTTGGCGGCGCGGCCGTGGCCGCGCCCGCCGTCTGCCCGGCCGACGCGGCCGCGTCGGTCGCGGCCGCCGCCCCCGCGCCCAAGCCCGCCCCCGCCCCCGGCGTGGTGCCCGCGTTCCTGGCGCCGGGCGCGGTGGCGGCGGTCTACGGGGAGGAGGGGAAGGGCAAGGCGGAGGGCGAGTGAGGCGTCGAGGGGGCCGGGCGGTGGGGTTGCTGTGGCCGCACTCGCCGGCGCCCCCTCACACCAGCCTCCCGTCCGCATCCCGCGCCCCGCGCGACCCCGCCACCCCCGCCGCCCGGGCGCGATGCCGCCCGCGGACGCTGGCGCGACCGTGTTTGTCGTCCCGCCGGAGCGTTATGTGACGACCCCGTTTTGGGAGCTGGTGGAGCACGCCAAAGGTCGGTCTGCCGGGGTGGGAGGGGGGTGGAGGCGGTGGTGGGGCGGTGGGCGGGGCGCTCGGCGGCGGCGCGGGTCGCCGGATGCGGGCGCTGCGGCCGCCGCCACGGCTCGCCGACCCCTTGCCGGCCGCCCGCCGACTCATGCTGCCTTCTGCATCAACTGGAACCGGCGGCGGCGGGGAATCGGGCGCGTCCGGCGGGTGCCGATACCGCCGCGGCCGACCCCCCACGCCTCACCCAGCGACGCTCGGCGCGGGTGACGCGGGGCCCCTCTTCGACCGCGTGACGCAGGCCATCCAGGCCACGAGCCACTACGACTTCCTGGCCGTGCGCAAGTGAGAGGAAGGGGGGGGGGAGGGAGGGGGACAGGGCGGCGGGCGCGACCGCGCGCGCGGGCGGGCACCCCGCCCACACACCTGCCACCCTCTCCCCACTCCCCAGCCGCATCAAGAAGAACTTTCAGTACTTCTCCCTCGCCGGCACCGGCCGCGCCGTCCCCCGCAGGCTGGACAAGGATGAGCCGACGGCCGCGGCGCTCGACGCGAGGGAGGTTCAATTCCTCGACGACTTCCACACCCTCCTCTCCGTCGCCCACTTTCGGGTGCTGTCGGCGACGGAGTGGGACGTGGCGCAAGCGGAAAACTTTACGGTGCGGGGGGGGAGGGAGAGAGGCAAAGAGTTTTTACGCTTCCCGTCTCGTTTTTTTTTCCTCCTGCGCCCGCCGCCCGCCCACCCCCCCACCCCCCACCCCGCAGCTCACCTCGCCCGTCACCGTCAACTGGGCCGCCCTGGACACGTCCCTCCTGGCCCGCTTCTGGCGCGCGCGCCCCGCCGAGCGCGCGCGCGCGGCGGCGGTCTGCGACAGGGTGCTCGTCTACCACCGCGGCGTCAAGACCTTGACAGCGTCTGGCCGCTTCATCGACGACAAGATCGATTTGCTGGTCCAGTACCTGATCGTGGCGCCGCTCGCGTCGCTCGCGGGCGGGCTGCGCCGGCGCGCGCGCCGCGGCGCCGCGGCGCCCGACGCCGCCCTGGCCCTCCAGCAAGCCGTGACCGGCAGCGCGGCCGCCCCCGAGACCGCCACCGTGACCGCGGCCGCCACCGCGGCGGCGGAAGCGGCGGACGCGGCGGCCCTGGGCCACAACGCGGCGCAGACCGTGCGCCGCGTCGCGCTGCGGTCCGCGCTGCCCACCGCGTGGTCCGTGCTCAAAGCGCTGCCGGCCAAGCACACCATCAAGGAGCCCGCGTACAAAGACATGGTGGTGCTGTACCGGCGCGTGGTGCCGGACGAGCAGGTGGGGCGAGGGGGAGGAGGGGTGGCGGCGGCGGCGACCGCGGCGGGAACAAGGAAAGAGCACGGGCTCGGGCGGCTCACGCCCCCCACCGTGCACGCCCCCAGGTGCGCGCGTCCGAAAAGGAGCCCGAGTGGGACTACGACCCGGCGTCCGCGCGGCGCAACATCCACGTCAAGCGCTTCGTCGACGTTCCGGCGGCGGACGTCGAAATGGTCTTCCCCGACAAAACGGTCTGGCTCAAACCACTCCTCCTGATCCAGCTGGCCGTGACGATCGTCGGCGGGGTCGTGGCCGCCGCCGCGTCGCTGCGCGGTGGAAACGTCGACGCGAAGATTCTCCTCGCCGCCCTCGCCCTCGTCGGCGGCCGCGCGGCTGCCGTCTACTCCCAGGCCGCCGCCGCGCGCCAGGCGGTGGCGGACGCGATGACGAAACGCCTCTACGACTCGACGGTGGCGGCGCAGGACGCCGATGTCCTCCTCCTCCTGGATGAGATGGCGGACCAGCACGTCAAGGAAGCGTTCCTGGCCTACTTCATGCTGCTGGCCAAAGGGTGAGGGAGAGCTGGAGAGGGAGGGAGGGTGCATGGGTGCATTGTTTCTTCTTTTTCCGTCCTCACTCCACCCCCCACCCTCCCATCCTCTCCTTCTCAGCACTCCCATGACCAAGGACGGCCTGGACGGCGCCATCGAACGCTACCTGGCGCGCACGTTTGGGGAGAGGGTCGATTTCGCGCTCGAGCGCGCGCTCCCCGCGCTCGAGCGCGACGGCCTGATCGTCGCCGCGCCGGGCGGCGGCCTCACCGCGGCGCCGCTCGCCGCTGCGTCCAAAGCGCTCGCCGCCCGGTGGGCCGCCTCGCTCGACCCGGCGGCCGACGACGGCGCGAGCGCGCTGGCTGTGCTGACCGCGGGCCCGCGCGCGGCGGGCGCCGTGCTCGGCGGCGCGGCGGGCGCGGTCGCGGGGGCGGCGGGGGCCGTGTTTGGCGCGGTCGGCAAAGGGCTCACGACTGCTGTTGGTGGCGCGCCCGCGCCGGGGTCGGCCAAGCCCAAGAAGAGGCTCTTTGGCGGCAGCAAAAAAGACGAGTGAGCGCGGGGGCGGGGCGTGGGGTGGTTGGCGCCCGCCGCCGGGGCCGCTGCGCCGGCGCCCGGGGGCGGGGCCGCGGCCGGGGGTTACCTAGTGTGAGGCGGCGCGAGGCGGGCGGCGGTCGAGGAGAGAGAGAGAGGCTGGGCGCGGGCGGCGGCGGGCGCCCGCACACGCTCCCCTCGCCCCCCGCCACCCGCCCCCCACCACCTCTACCATGCCCGCCCGCGTCCCCCGCGGCCACGCCGCCCACCCGCCGGCCGCCGGCAGCGCGGCCGAGGCGGCCGTCGCAGCGGCGCGCGACGCGGCGCTCGCCCGGGTGCGGAGAGAGAGGGCGGGCGCGGGCGCGGGGCGCGCCCGAGGCGCGCCCGAGGCGGGCGGACGCACACCCCGCGCCCTCCGCCCCTGCCAGGCGTCGTCCGTCGAGCGTTCCGCGCGCGCGCCGCCGCCGCGCCCCCGCGCCGCCCCCTCGGACCTCGCCCTGCTCGTCGCCGAGACGCGGGACGGCGCGCGGGCCTCCCTGGCGTGGACGGCGGCCGCGGTGGCGACGGCCGAGGCGGCGGCCGACGCGGCGCGGCGCGCCGCGGCGGCCGCGACAGCGCGCGGCGGCGCGGCGCGCGCCGGCGCGCCCGACGTGCGCGCGGCGGCCGAGTCGGCGCGCCGCGCGCTGCAGCGGGCGGCGGCCGCGGCGGCACCGGCGCGCGGGTGAGGGAGAGGGATGGAGGAAGAAAAAACAGCGCGCCCCCGTCACCCCCCCCCTCCTCCCATCACCTCCAACGCCGCCAGATGGCCCGCGCCGCGGGCTTGAGCGGGCAGCGCCGATCGCGGCACGTGCGGCGGCAGCTCCAGCACGCGCAGGGTAGGCGCCGCGGCGACAGCGCGCGCGAGCGCGCGTGCGGCGACGCCGCCGCACCCCGGCAACCGGAGCTCGGTCAAGGGGGACACGGAGAAGGAGCCTGCGACGCCGTCGCAGCAGGCGAGGACGAGGCGGCGCAGGGTGGGGGGGAGGGGGGTGAGCCCGGCGTCGCTCGCGCGCGGCGCCGCAGCGAGCGTCAGCTCTGTCAGGCGCGAGGCAGCCCCCAACAACGCGCTCACATCATTGTCCGTCAAGGCAGGTCGCCCGGACAGCGACAGCGATCGCAGCCGGGGCGCGAGCGCCGCGACGCCGCCGCGCTCGGACCACGCCGAGCGCGGGCCGCCCCCCCCAAGCGCGACCCGGGTCAGGCCGGTCAGGGCGGAGAGAGCGACCAGCCCCGCGTCCGACAGCCGTGGGCTGGCAACGGCTGACAGCGACGCGAGGGCGGGGCAGTGAGTCGCCAGAGCGCGCGCGGCGGCGGCGCTGAGCGGCGCGCCGTCGAGCGCCAGCGTCTGCAGCGCCCCGCCGGCCGCCCGCGCCAGCAATTGCACGGGCGCCCCGCTGCAGCCGCCTCCCGCTGCGCAGCTGGCGCCGCAGGCGGCGCAGGGGCCGGAGGCAAGCAGCAGGCCCGCGTGCGCGGTGGACACCCGGGTCGCGCCCGCCAGCGCGCCCGCGGCGGCCAGGGCGCGCAAGGCGGCGGGCGACGTGCGCGCGCAGCAGGTGACGTCCAAGGAGAGAGAGAGCGGGGTGGGAGGGCGGCCCGCGCCGCGTGCGCGGCCCTTCACGCCTCGCGCAAGGGCCTCCAGCGTTCCATCCCCCGCGCCCGTGCCGCCCACGAGCAACGTGATCGATGTCGATGTCGTGCCCGCGACCGCGGTCGCCGCGCGCTCCAGGCCGGCGTCCGAGAGGCGCGGGCAGTCGCGCGCGTCGACGGACGCGAGGGCGCCTCGCGCGGCGGCCGCGCCGGCCGCCAGCGCGCGCACACCTGCGTCGGACACGGAGACGCAGCCGCGAAACGAGATGGAGACCAGGCGGGGGCAGTCGGCGGCGAGGGCGGAGAGGCCCGCGTCGGTGAGAGCGCACCCGCGCACATCGAGCCGGGTGAGCGCGGCCATCCCGGCGGGGAGCGTGTCCAAGCGTGGGCAGTGCAGAGTGAGGTCGGCGAGCCCCGGCGCCGCCCTCAGGGGCGCCAGCGTCGCCGCGCACGCGGCGCGCGCCGCGAGCGAGAGCCGCGTCAGGGAGGGGCACGCGGCCGCCAGGGCGGGGCCGCCGGGGCCGGTCACGGTGAGCGCGCGCAGGCGGGGCAGAGGGGGGAGGGCGGCGGGGGAGGCGAGGGAGCAGCCCGGCAACAGCTCGAGCGACGCGAGCGTCGGCGCCGCCGCGGCGACCAGCGCCGCGCCGCCCGCCCCGCTCCCGCCCAGGACGAGTGAGCGTAGCGTAGGGCATGCTGCCGCCAGGCCCGTGGCGTCGACGTGGCCGGCGTCGAGCGTGAGCGCGCGCAGGCGCGCGCCGCAGCGCGCGGCAACGGCGAGCCCCGCCGCCGCGGCCGGCCCCGCCGCCGTGATCGTGGCTTCCGTTGCTCTTAAATGCCCTGCCTTGGCGACGGCCGCACGGAAGAACGCCGACGCGCACGCGGCCCGCCCCACGTCGCGCGCGCGGGACGCCGCTCTCCGCCCTCCCGCCGCCGACCGCCACCACGCGGCTGCGCCTGTGGAGTCCGGACGAGGGGCTCATGGTCGACGTGAGCGCGATGACCGTCCTCCACGGCGGCCCCGAGGTCGAGGCCGCGCGGCGCTCGGTGCTCGGCGCCGACCCGCTCCGGCCCGACGCCGACCCCGAGGCCCTGCGCGCCCGGGTGAAGCAATCCAAGCCGTCGATTGGGTTCCTGCTCATGGACCAGGCGTTCTTCGCGGGCGTCGGCAACATTTACAGGGCGGAAATTCTGGCTGCGTCGCGCGTGCACCCCGACACGCCCGCCGCGGCCGTCTCCGACGCCGCCCTGGACCGCCACCATCATCACATGCTCCCGCCCGCGACATCCGCCCGCACCGCGGCCCGGCACCGCACCTCGACCAAATCACCCCCTCCGTCGTACTCGCGCTGCACCGCAATCACGTTGCCGTCGCGCGGCGCCCACGCGACGGTGAGGAGGCGGGGATCAAAGGGGGTGTGCCGCGGGGATCAAAGGGGGTGTGCCGCGGGGATCAAAGGGGGTGTGCCGCGGGGATCAAAGGGGGTGCCCGCGGGGATCGTACCTGACGCTCGCGAGGCCCTAGCGGGCGCAGCGGGACGCCGCTTCCTTTCCGCTGTCGACATCATCCCCTTTACGCGTTGCCTTATTGTGTTGTCCAAGCGACACATTACGTGAAAGCCACCTCGTTTGAAAGCAGGGCCCGACGCCCGTCAGGAGAGAGGACCAGTTCGGCCCCTCACCCCACCACAGCCAAGCGGTCCAGGTCCATCACCTTGGCCCAAGCCGCAACGAAGTCGGCCGCGAACCTGTCGCCACCATCGGCACTGGCGTACACCTCCGACACGGCGCGAAGCTGAGCGTTGGAGCCGAACACAAGGTCTGCGCGCGTGGCTGTCCACTTGACGTCGCCCGACGCGCGGTCGCGCCCCTCGTACACGCCGCCGCCGCCGCCGCCCGCCGCCACCCAAACGGTGTCCATATCCAGCAGGTTGACGAAGAAGTCGGTGGTCAAGGCGCCGGAGCGGGCGGTCAGGACGCCGTGCAGCGCACCGCCGTGCGTCGCGCCCAGCGCGCGCAGGCCGCCGACGAGGGCCGTCATCTCCGGCGCCGAGAGCGTGAGCAGGCGGGCCCGCTCCACCAGAGCCGCATCTGCCGGGACGGCGCAGTCGGCACGTGCGTAGTTACGGAAGCCGTCGGCGACCGGCTCCAGCACCGCGAACGACTCCGCGTCGGTCTGCTCGGGCGACGCGTCGGTGCGGCCGGGCGTGAACGGGACGGTGACGTCTGCGCCCGCGGCGCGCGCCCCCACCTCAACGCCCGCACAGCCGGCCAGAACGATCAGGTCAGCCAGCGAAACACGCCGGCCGCCGGCCGCGCCCGCGTTGAACTGGCGCTGCACGCCGCGCAGCGCGTCGAGCGTTGCTGCCAGCCGCGCGGGCTCGTTCGCGTCCCAGTCGTTCTGGGGGGGGAGGCGGACGCGGGCGCCGTTGGCGCCGCCACGCTTGTCGGTGCCGCGGAAGGTTGACGCAGATGCCCACGCGGCGAGCACCAGGTTGGCCACCGGGACGCCAGTCGCCAGTATGCTTGCCTTGAGCGCAGCAACGTCGCCCGCCTCCACCAGCGCGTAGTCCGCCGCGGGCACCGGATCCTGCCAGATCAGCTCCTCGGCCGGCACGTCGGGACCCAGATAGCGGGAGCGCGGCCCCATGTCGCGGTGCGTCAGCTTGAACCACGCGCGCGCAAACGAGTCGGCGAAGGCGGTCGGGTCGGCCGCAAAGCGGCGCGATATGGCCTCGTATGTGGGGTCGAAGCGCAGGGCCAGGTCCGTGGTGAGCATATAGGGCAGCAGCCGTTTGTCGGAATCGAACGCGTGGGGGATGACGGGCTCGGCGCCCTTGGCCACCCACTGGTGCGCGCCAGCCGGGCTCTTGGTCAGCTCCCACTCGTACTTGAATAGGTTTTCGAAAAAGTAGTTGCTCCACCGCGTCGGCGCCTGCGTCCACGTCACCTCCAGCCCGCTGGTGATGGCGTCGCGACCGACGCCGGTGCCAAACGTGCTCTGCCAGCCGAGACCCTGCGCCTCGATCGGCGCCGCCTCGGGCTCGGGGCCGATGTGTGTGTCGGCGGCGCCCGCGCCGTGCGTCTTGCCGAACGTGTGCCCCCCCGCGATCAGCGCCACCGTCTCCTCGTCGTTCATGGCCATGCGCGCGAATGTGTCCCGAATGTCGGCGGCGGCGGCGACGGGGTCAGGGTTGCCGTCGGGGCCCTCTGGGTTGACGTAAATGAGACCCATCTGGACTGCTGCCAGAGGGTTGGCCAGGTCGCGGGTGCCGCTGTAGCGCGCCCCCGACGCGAGCCATGCCCGCTCAGATCCCCAGTCGGTGCCGTCCGGCTCCCACACGTCCTCCCGCCCGCCACCGAACCCGAACGTGGTGAACCCCATCGACTCCAGCGCGACGTTGCCTGCCAGAATCATCAGGTCGGCCCACGACACGGCGGCCCCGTACTTTTGCTTGACCGGCCACAGAAGGCGCCGCGCCTTGTCGAGGTTGTCGTTGTCGGGCCAGGAGTTGAGGGGGGCAAAGCGCTGCGCGCCTCCGTCCGCGCCGCCGCGCCCATCAGCGACGCGGTACGTGCCCGCGGAGTGCCAAGCCATCCGCACGAAAAAGGGGCCGTAGTGCCCAAAGTCGGCGGGCCACCATGGCTGGGAGTCGATCATGAGGGCGGCCAGGTCTGCTTTGAGCGCGGGCAGGTCCAGCGTTGCAAACGCGTCGCGGTACGTGAACGCGGGGCCGAGGGGGTCAGCGGCGGCGGCAGGAGGGTTCAGCATGTGCAGTGGGAGAGCGTTGGGCCACCAGTCCGCGTTGCCAGTGCCCACGGAAGGGGGAGCATCGCCGGCGAACGGACACTTGGATCCCATTGTTGGGTGGGTGACAGGCTGCGGGTTATGAGGTCGGGCGCTGTTGGCGGTCGGCTCGAGACCCGAAGCCACGATCGGCTTGTCACAGCCGCGAGCCGGTGGGCAGCCAGTGGGTAGCGGGACGGCAAAGGCCGGGGCGGCGGTGGGGGGCGGGGCCGACACGACCACAGTGGCCGGCAGGCTCCTGGAACGAGATGCGAGGAACCTGCGGCGGACTGGGGGCAGTTCAGCTCCGCCCCCCTCGCCTCCTGGCCTTACCGCGCGGCGGCGGCGGCGGCGCAGGCGGTGAAGTGGCGGCGCGCACAACGGCGAGGCCGAGCGCGAGCGAGCAGTGCCGCGGCGCATGAGCGGCCGCCGCCGGCCCTCGAGATTTGTCACGATAACCTACTACAACTCCAGTGGGGCCTATCCAGCCCCCGCCGGCCCCTCGCCCCCTCGACTTACCGCGCGTGGCTGTTGTTGTTCAACAAGAATGGCGGGGAGAGCGAAAAAGAGAAAGTGTGGCGAGTTGTGCCACAGATGGGCTGGCCGGAATCACTTTACAGCTGACATCTCTACCCTTCTCCCGGCCGCTCCCCCGCCACAACCACCCGCCCTCACCCACTCCGGCCGGATAACCCACACGCAAACAATGCTGGTCACTCTGCTGCTGCTGCTGGCCTGTGGGGCCACCACGTGGGCCGCCCCATCGCCTGCGCCTGCCCCCGCGCCGACCCCACTGTTTGCTCCGCCGCCGCTGCGCTACAGGCAGGACTCTCTCAGCCCTGCCATATCCAACGAAACGCAGGGACTGCACTATGGTGTGCTCACCAAGGTAGGAAAGGGCGCGTCCATCGGTCGGTCTCCCCACAGCAGTCCTTGAGAAGGACAGTGCGACAGAGTCTCGGTCGTTCCCGTGAGGTGCGGCTGCTCACCACTCCCCCCCTCCCTCTTCTTTTTTTCACCAGCGCTACTTTGACAACATAAACACGTTGCTGGCGTCCAACCCGCGCCTTGTGCCGTCCAACCGATCCCTGGCGGCCCTGCTGTCTGGCCCCGCGCGTAGGGCCGCCACGCCGGCCGCTGAGCGCACCACCCTGGTCAACCAGGGGGGCGGCGCCTACAACCACGCCCTCTACTTCACGCAGCTGGCGCCGACGGGGGCCAACATCGCCATGCCGGCCGACCTGGATGCTGCTTTGGGGGGCGGCAACAAAACGGCCGCCACGCTCGACGCATGGCAGAAAGCGGCCGTCGGGGTGTTTGGCAGCGGATGGTCGTGGCTGACGCTGGCGCCCAACCGCAGCTTGGTGGTGACGACCAGTGCCAACCAGGAGAATCCCATCACCAAGGGGGACGGCATTCCGATTGCCGGGCTGGACGTGTGGGAGCACTCGTACTACCTTACGTACGGCGCCTTGCGCGCCGACCACGTGTCCGCCCTCGTCAAAAACAACATGAACTGGACGCAGGTGGATGCCAATTTGAAGGCGGCGCGCAAGGGGGACGCCGACGCGGCGCTTGCGCCCGCGTGAAGAGAGAGAAAGGGTCGTTGGGGTGAGAGAGGGATCGATTGCTGTCTAGGTGGGTGGGTGGTCACCCACCCACCCTTGCGCCCGCGTGAAGAGAGAGAAAGGGTCGTCGGGGTGAGAGAGGGATCGATTGCTGTCTAGGTGGGTGGGTGGTCACCCACCCACCCACCTCATGCGCCGCGGCACTGCTCGCTCGCGCTCGGCCTCGCCGTTGTGCGCGCCGCCACGGCGGTCGTGTATGCCCCGCCCCCCCCCCCACCGCCCCGGCCTTTGCCGTCCCGCTGCCCAACCGCTGCCGTCGCGCGCGGCGGTCGCCCCATAGCGGCCCTGAACCTTGTCTCGTTCGCCCTGGCTTTTTTTCCCATGACAAGCCAAGGGGAGATCGATCAACTTCGGCGTGCATCTTCGGAAGGGGTGGTGGTATTGGGGAGCAGCCAAAGGGGGGGGGGGGCAAGTCCCCCTTCGTGTGGCCTGGTTGGGGCCACAGTCGCCACCCGTTCTGCCGCCGTCGGCGGCTCCATCGTCGGCGCGCCCACGCTGTCGCGAGGGCGCGTGAACGCGGCCGACCGCGGCCGAGCGCCGACAGCGGCTCAACACGCTCCCTCCTCCACACCCCGCCCGTCACCATGTGTCGGGGGCCGCCGCCCTGCCACGCTTGGTGATGCTATTTTCGAGCCCGATGATATTTTCGTCGTTTCGGCCCGGTGTCAGGCGGACAGGCGGGCTGCCCGTGACCCACATGTGCATCGATTCGGCTCTGGAGAGGCCCAGCACCCTCTGGGAGGTCGAGGGGTGGAATGGGCCCATGCCGGACACGAAGGCGAAGACGCCGCACGAAAGCGTGGCCGCCAGAATTTGGCCCAAGATGGTCAGAAACGTCAGCCTCGACCCGCAGTCGCCCTTGAACACGGCGACTGGACCCAGCACGCGGGCTGGGTTCAGGAAGGCGCCGCTGTACATGCCACCGGTCGCGGCGCACGCGGCCAGGATGCTGCCAACCGCGAGAGGGGTGAAGCCGCCGTGGCCCGGCTTAGCGACACCGCAGGCGTAGACAACGCTGATCAGCGCGAACGTCATCAAAGTTTCCCAGCCAAAGACGCGCGTGTTGCTCACGCCAGCAGCCGCGGCATCGGCTTCTGTGAAGCAGCCGGGACCCTTGCCGCCCATCCCAATCGCGACTCCAGGAACCAGGGCCACTGCGAACAACGAGCCAAAGATGGCGCCCGTAATTTGCATAATGACGTAGAGGACGGAGTGGATTAGAGGGTAGTAGCCGCCAAGCAGGATGGAGAGGGTGACCGCCGGGTTTAAGTGGCCACCGCTAATGTCGGCAGCGGTATAAATTAGGGCTGCCAGCGCAAGCCCGTTGCCGATGGGGCCGTACGGATCCTTGACCGTCGTGCCAATGAACGAAAAAAGGAGGACAGCAAGGAACTCGACCAACAGCGACACCGCAAACGTCTTGCTGTACACGCTCTGGTAGTTGGCGAAGAACCTGTCATGTTCGATGCCTTCCAAATTCAGCCGTCCCGATGCATGCCGCAGGTCCGAAAGCTGTCGAATGTGTTCGGCCATTACGGATAATGTGCACGTGTCAGTGGTGCGCCGAGGTGTAGACGGTGGGGGCTGCGTGAGGTTGGAGGTCGAGCGCTGTTGGCGGTCGGCTCGAGACCCGAAGCCACGATCGGCTTGTCACAGCCGCGAGCCGGTGGGCAGCCAGTGGGTAGCGGGACGGCAAAGGCCGGGGCGGCGGTGGGGGGCGGGGCCGACACGACCACAGTGGCCGGCAGGCTCCTGGAACGAGATGCGAGGAACCTGCGGCGGACTGGGGGCAGTTCAGCTCCGCCCCCCTCGCCTCCTGGCCTTACCGCGCGGCGGCGGCGGCGGCGCAGGCGGTGAAGTGGCGGCGCGCACAACGGCGAGGCCGAGCGCGAGCGAGCAGTGCCGCGGCGCATGAGCGGCCGCCGCCGGCCCTCGAGATTTGTCACGATAACCTACTACAACTCCAGTGGGGCCTATCCAGCCCCCGCCGGCCCCTCGCCCCCTCGACTTACCGCGCGTGGCTGTTGTTGTTCAACAAGAATGGCGGGGAGAGCGAAAAAGAGAAAGTGTGGCGAGTTGTGCCACAGATGGGCTGGCCGGAATCACTTTACAGCTGACATCTCTACCCTTCTCCCGGCCGCTCCCCCGCCACAACCACCCGCCCTCACCCACTCCGGCCGGATAACCCACACGCAAACAATGCTGGTCACTCTGCTGCTGCTGCTGGCCTGTGGGGCCACCACGTGGGCCGCCCCATCGCCTGCGCCTGCCCCCGCGCCGGCATGTATGAGAGCCGATGGACAGAGGAGAGGGGCTTGAGGGGTGGTGGCGCCGTCGGGTCGGCGGCGCCCCTCTCTTTTCTCTCTCCTGACCTGGCCCAGCGACGCCAACTACCCACTTTGCCCGCCCACCGCTTCGGCGCGCGTGGCGCCCATGTTTAAATCAGAGTTTGATAAGACTTGAGAAGAAAAAGTGGAAGGCGCGCGCGGCGAGCGCCCCGCCCCGCACCCCGACCCCGACCCGCCCTCGACCCTCCCCCGTCTCACGTCGGGCTCGCCGATCAGCGAGTAAGCGCATAGCACCCGCCCCCGCGGCGCCGGCCCCGGCGCGGGCGCGGCGTCGCACCCGCCCCGAAACCAGGCCTGGTGCGCGGAGACGAGGGTCACGCTCGCCGTGCGCGCGCGGAGGACCGACCGCAGCAGCCGCCACACGGACGCGAGCACCGGGTCGCCGGGCTCGCAGTCGGCCAGGATGGCGTCCACGGTGGCGGCGCGGGCGGCGTCGCCGGGGGGGAGGGGGACGGGGGCCGCGAGCCGGGGGCAGGGCGTGTCTGGGGGGGGGAGGCCGGCCGCGGCCGCCAGGGCGGGGTCGGGCGCCTCGGGCGGGGGGACGGGCTGGCCGGGGACCCACATAGAGGGGGGAGGGGTTGTGTGGGGAGCGGCGGGCGGCCCGTTCCACTCCCCGCTCCCGCGTCCTCTCTTACGGCCCGCGCCCGAGGCTCCCGTGACGGCAACCCCGCCCGAGCGGTCGACACGCGTCAGGTGCTCGATGGCGTGATAAAGCGAGAGGCGCGCGGGCGCGCGGCCGCACGGCGCGGCGCGGCGCGCGCGCGGCGGATCCGCGCAAAACGGACGCTCTTTCAGCCCACGCCGCCGCCCGCCTCTCGCACCAGACGCATCAAATGGTGCGTGCATTGCGTTCGAGGGCAAGGAACGACCGCCCTCTCTTCCCTCAGCCCCCACCCCTCGCGCGGTCGGGCTAGCTGTGCACGATGCGGCACCCGCCGCCCCCTCTTGTCACCCCACCGGCCTACAACACAGCCGATACGGTCGAAAATGACTCTCCCTTCCTATCCAAGCCGGCCACGACCACCCCACGCGACCTGAGCGCGGCCGCCGTGGCGGCTGCGCGAGCGGTTGCGCTCGTGGCGCGCCTGGCAGCGTCCGGCGCCAACGACGCTCCGGGTGCTGTGGCCGCCATCTCGCGCGCTCTCACCTCGGGGGGCGGCCGGGCCGTGGCCGCTCTGGCGGCGGCGGGCGCGCCCGCCGCGCTCGCGCGCGCGGCGACGAGTGACGCCGCGGCGGCCGCGCTGGCTCTGGCCGCGGCGGTTGTGGAATCGCCCGACATCGCCCGCGTGCCGGCCGCGGTGGCCGGCCTGGCCGCGGGCCTGGGGAGCGGCGGTGCTGCCGACCCCGCTCTTTCCTCTTCTCTCATCGCCGCCCTCGACGCCGTCGCGTCCCGGGACCGCCCCGCTCTGCGCGGCGGCCTGCGCGGGTGCACCAGCCCCGCCGCTGGCCTCGCCGCGGTGGCGGGCGGCGGCGACCGTGCGGCCGCGCTGCGGGTCGCCGCCGCGCTCGCCGCCGGCTCGCCCGCCGACGGCGACGCGCTGTGGCACGCGGGGATTGCGGCGGCCGCGATACAAGCCCTGCGCGATGCTGGGGCTGGCGGCGGCGACGGCTCTGCCGCCGCGGTCGCTGCTTCGGACGCGCTGCGCGCCCTCGCCGCCGCGTCCGACGCCGCGCGCGCGTCCCTGGCCGGCGGCGACGCCATCGACGCGCTCGTGGCAGCCATTGCTTGGGCGGAGGCCGCCACCCCCCCCCGCGAGCGCGCTCGCCGGGCCGCTTCGCGCGCGCTCGCCGCAGTCGCCGCGCTCCCGCCCCCTCCGTCCGCCACCACCGCCCTACACTGGGCGGCCGCCACCGAGACCGGGCTCCACCTGCTGCACGCCGCCCCCAGGGGCGGCGGCCGCGCCGACGGCGCGGGCGACACCCCCCTTCACCGCGCCGCCGCAGCCGGCGCGGCGACCGCGGTCGCCGCCCTGCTCGCGCGCGGCGCGGACGCGACTAAGGTCAATAAGAACGACCGCACCCCTGCTGCGCTCGCTCCGGCGGGCGGCGAGGCGGCGGCCGCGCTCACGGAGGAAGAGGCGTGGGCGGCCCGGCTCGCGACGCCGCGCCCCGCGACCGTCTCGCCCGCCGAGCCCGGCGGCGCCCTGCCCGCTTGCTTCCAGCGCGCCTCCGACTGGTCCGTGACCTTCCACCCGCTGCTGGGCGCCGCGACGCTGACGCCCACGGCGCGCGCGCTCGCGGGCTGTCTTTCTGCCTGCCTCCCCGCCGCCGCCTCGCGCCGCCCCGCGCCCGTCACCATCATGCTCCCCTTCTTGGGCTCGGTGGCGGCGTCGGGGTCGCTGGCCGTGGTGGCCGATGCGCGGGTGGTGGTGGGCGGCGGCGACGCTGCCCCCCCTTCTTCTTCTTTCCGCCTCGGCCTCCCCCTCACCTCCCCGCCCGACACCCTGGCCGACCTGGCGCGCGCGCGCGCGCGCGCGTGCCCGGACGCGGCGAGGCTGGAGAAGGCGGTGGCGGGGCTGCGCGGGCGCGCGGTGGCCGCGGCCGCCGCGGCGGCCGCGGGCGACGCCGTGCGGGCGCGCCGGGGGGGTAGGGCGCTGGTGGCGGCGGCTGAGGCGGCGCTCGCGTTTGCGGACGGGGCGCTGCTGGAGGAGGAGGGTGGGGGTGGGGGGGCCGTCGTCGGCGCCGCCGCCACCCTCGCTGCCGCCGCCGCGCGCGCCGCCGACGAGCGGTACGCGCTCCAGGCGTTGCGCGTCGAAGCCGCGGCCCTCGCCGAGGAAGGCGCGAGGGCGGCGGCGGTAGTCGAGCCGGCGGTGGAGGCCGCCGCGGTCGCGCCGCCGCCGCCGGCGACGCCTCCCCCTCCTCTCTCCCCCGTCGCCGGGCGCCCGCCGCCCCCTCGGTCGCTGCCTCCGCTGAAAGTGGCGGCCGCGACGCCCGACGCCGCCGCGTCGGCCACCGCCGCGCCGCCGACGCTCGCCCCCGCTTCCCCGCGCGGCCCGCCCCCGACCCCCGCCGCGGGCGGCGCGGTGCCGCCCTCGCCCGCGGTGCGCGCCACGCTGGATGCCGCGGTGGTGGCGTGTGGGGGCGGGGAAGGGGGTGGCGAGCCGGACGCCGACGCCGACGCCGACGCGCCGCCGCCGCCGCGCCGCGGCAGCGCCTCGCCGCTGCCGGTGGCGAGCGATGATGGTGACGAGGTCGCTGCGGCGGGCGAGGAGGCGGTCGAGCCTCCTCCAGCGGCCGAGCCCGAGCCGACGGTCGCGCCCCCTCCCCCTCCAACCGCCCCGCCCGCCGGCGCGTGCCGCATCCCCGCGCCGCCCCCCCGCCGCCGCCCCGCCACCCCCCGGCACGTCCCGCGCGCGCCGCGGGTCGACCCGGTCCCCCCCCCTCTACCCCCGCGCGCGTCGGCGTGGGTGCGCGCGCCGACCCGGCCGTGCGTGCCCGACCTGGCGGTGCCGTCCCTGACGGTGGCGCCGGGCGGGGTCGCGGCGCGGGAGCGGGCGGCGCCCCTTGGGCGGCTGCCCAAGCCGCCGCCGCTCGCGCGGCCGCCGTGGCGCGACTTGGTGGCGGACCCCGAAGAAACGGAGGCGGCGGCGCCGCGCGGGGTGGCGTTCATCGTGGGCGAGGAGCGAGAGGTGGAGGTGGTGGCGGCGGTCGAGCCGGTGGCGGTCGCGGCGCCGGCCCCAACCGCCGCCCCGCCGCCGCCTCCTCCGCCTCCCGCCCCTTGCACCAAGCCCGCCACTTCCGCCACAATCTCTTCCCACCCCATCGGCAAAGAGAACGCGGCCGCCGCCTCCGCGCGCCGCCTCGCGGGCGACCGCGCGGCGGCCGCGCGCCGCGCGCGCGCGGCGGCCGCCGCCGCGGCGGGGTGCCCCATCACGCGCGGTGCTGCGGTTGGGGGGCGTGCGTGGGTGCAGTGAACGCTTGGTTGGTTGGTGGGGGTGTGGGCGAGGCGGTGGGGGTGTGGGCGAGGGACGGGCGGGTCGGCCGCGCACCCCCGCGCGCGCGCCATGGCGCGCCCGCGCCCCCGTCCCCACCCTCCCTCCGCGTCCGCGGCGTCGTCCAGCGCCCCTGCGCCGCCTCCGGCCCCGCGCCGGCGCCCCCTGACGCTGGCCGATGTGCGCGCCGCGGCCGCCGCCCGCTCGGTCGCCGTCTCCATCCGCGAGCTGGGCCCCCTGTGGGAGGTGACGCTGCTGGACGAGGGGCGGGAGGAGGCGGGAGGCACTTCCACCTTCTCCAACCCTTCGCGCCTTCTCGCGCGCGCCGCCGGGACCACCCTCGGCCGCGTCTGCCGCATCGACTCGCTCGTCGTTGAGACGCGGCGGGTGGCTGGGGAGGATGGAGCGCGCGTGCGGCCGGGGTTGGGGGGGACCGGCGTGCTCGCCGCGCGCGCAGTGTTCGCGCTCGCCGCCGCCCGCGGCGCCGCCACCGCCCAAATATTGGCCGTCGACGACGACCCGGCGACGCATGCTCGCCTGGTGGCCGTCTACGGGCGCGCGGCGGGGTTTAAAGAGGTGAAAAGGATAACCGGGGGGTCCCTCTCCGACGTCCCCCACATGCTCGTCTGGGGCGGCGCCGGCACCCGCATGGACGCCGACGTCGGCGCCCAGCTGCTGGCGTGGGGGCCGAGGGAGGGAGGGGAGGGAGGAGGAGATTGATTGGCGCGCCTGTTTTTTTCTTTCTTTCTTTCTTGTTGCGACGCGACGCCGTCACACTGCGCCCCTCCCCCTCCCACCCCTCCCCCCTCCCTTCACTCCGCCGCACCCTTGTACAGGCGCACGTTGTGGTCGCCGCCGCCGGCCCACAGCGCATCGCCCTCCGGCGCCCACGCGACCGAGAGCGCGCCCTTGCGCCCGTCGGCGTGCGCGGCGAGCGGCTCAAACGCTTGCTTCGCGCCGCGGATCTCCACCCCGCCAGGGCCAGCGACGGCCAGGAGGGCGCCCGCGGGGTCGAACGCGACGGCGGCCGCGCCGCCGCCCGCGGGGCCGGCAAACGTCGCGACCGCTTTCAGTTTGCGCAGGTCCCACACCTTGGCCCCGCCGTCGCCCGCGGCCGCGGCGGCGTGGTAGCCGTTTTCGGAAAAGGCCAGCGACGAGACGGCCGCGCCGTGCCCGTCGAACGTCGCGACCGCTTTCTGGGTCCTGCTCTCCCACACGCGCACCGCGCCGCGCTGCGTGCCCGCGCCCAGGATGACGCCGTCGGGGTGGTAGGCGAGGGAGGAGTAGCCGCCGGCGGGGGCGTCGTCGACGGAGGCGAGCGCGGTCCGCGTCGCGACGTCGAAGAACGTCCAGCCGCCGGACGCCGCCGCGGTGACGGCGAAGGCGGCGGACGGGTGGATGGCGATGCCGGCAAGCGCGTTGGCGGGGTCCGAGGCTGTCAGCGACCCCGCGTCGGCCCACTCGCCGCCGGCGGCCGCCGACCAGAGCCGCGCCGCGCCGTCGGCGCCCGCCGACGCGAGCAGCGCCCCGGGCGTCACCCAGGCGACGCCGCGCACCGCGCCCTTGTGCGCGGCGAGGGTGGCCGCGACGCGGGCCGCGGCCGCGTCCCAAAGGGCGACGCCGCCGTCCGCCCCGCCCGACGCCAGCAACCCGCCCGGCGCGGCCGCCAGCGCGAGCACGCCCGGCGTGCGCGTCTTGTGCAGGGCGTGGGAGGAGGAGAGGGCCACGGATTTGACGGCGTCGACTGGCCAGCACCTCGCGGGCGCCTCCCGCTTTTTGCGGCCGCGGGACAGGGTGCCGGACAGCTCGGTCATAGCGTCGGTGACGGCGGCGGGGAGGCCCGAGGGAGGAGGAGGCGCGGCGGCCGCGGCGGGCGCGCCGTCGCCCGCGCGCGCGCGCTTGCCCGCCGGCGCCTCCACCCCCCCCCCTCCCGCCACCCCGCGCGCCTCGTACGCGTCCCGGGCCGCGTCCCGCTCGCGCACGAGGCGCGCGATGACGCGCAGGGCGGCGTCGTGTTGGTAGAGCGCGTGCGCGAGCTCGGTCCGCGCGTCGGCCAGCGCCCCCCGCAGCGTGTGCGTCTCGAGCATGAGCGCGTCCCATTCGTTGTGGAACAGGCCGAGCAGGCCGGGGACGGACGTGGCGGGGGAGGGGCGGGGCTTGACCGCGGCCGACGCGGCGACGGGGAGGAGGTCCGCCGGCGTCAGCCGCGCCCCCGTCACCGGGTCGTTGCCCTGCGCCGCCACATGCTTCTCGATGAGGCGCCGCTCGTACAGGTGGCCGGTCGGGACGGCGACGACCGGCTCGTCAGGGACGGCGCCAGAGACTGGAGAGGGGAGAGGGGTGGGGGTTGGCGGGGGGCCCAATGGCGGGCGCGTGCGGGGCCGGCCGCGCGCGCAATGCACTCTGCGGGCTGCCGCCGGCGCCGGCGCGGGCGCGGCCGCGGGCGGCCGCGGCGGCGGCGCCGCGCGGCGGCGCGTCCGCGGCGGCCTCGCGCCGGCGCCGCGCCGCCCACCGCGCCGGCAAAGGCAAAGTGGTGGTACGTAGCACCCGCCAAGGGGCGCGCGCCCTCCAACGACCACTCACTCGCGCAGTACATCGCAGCGACGCCTTTTCCGCCCTCCTCTGCACGCGGCGGCGGCCGCTAGGAACTGGCGACGCGCGCCTGGGCCCGGGCGGCGGCGGGGCAGCGGGGCGGCGGCGTGGAGGGCAGGCAGGAGTGGCTGCCCGCCAGCCGCGCCGCCGGCGGCGGCCGCGATCCCACATCCCCCCCTCCACCCCACCACCATGGCCCCGCCCCCCGTCCCCGAGACCGTGCTCAAGCGCCGCAAGCGGGACGAGGCATGGGCCGCCGACCGCGCGGCTGCCGCGGCCAAGGCGCGCTCGGCGCGCTCGGCGTCGCGCGCCGACGCGTTCAAGCGGGCGGAGAGCTACGTCAAGGAGTACCGCGCGCAGGTGAGTATAGTGGGGAGGGAGCGCGGGGGCGGGGGTGGCGGTGCGGGCGGGCGGCCGGACCTGGCCGCCGGTCGCTCGCTCGACCCGTGGCGGCGGCGAGCGGCCCTCGGCCGCCGCCGCGATGGCAGCTCTTGCCATCGCGCGCCGCCCGGGGGCGGCAGCGGGCCGCGCGAGCGGCGATGCGGCCTGCGGCGTGCGGGCCGCCCGCCGCGGCGCAAAGCCTGGGCCGCGGCGGGCACCTTGCCGGCCCCGGCGCCGGCCTGACCGGCGTGGCGGTGGCGCGCCATCGGCGCGCCCGCGATCGCGGGGCGTGGAGGGGCGGTGGGGGGCCGAGCGCCGCACCGCTCGCCGCCGCGAGCCGCCGATCGCGCGCCGCGCGGCCTTCCAACACTCGCCCCTTTCCCTCGCCCCTCCCTCACAGGAGGCCGACCTCGTGCGCCTGCGCCGGGAGGCCAAAGCCGCGGGCGGCTTCTACGTCGAGCCCGAGCCGCGCGTAGCGCTCGTCGTCCGCATCCGCGGCATCAACGACCTCCACCCCAAGACGCGGAAGGTGCTGCAGCTGCTGCGGCTGCGCCAAATTCACAACGCGGTCTTCGTCAAGATCAACAAGGTGGGGGAAGGGAGGAGAGGGGGAGAGGCAGAGGGGGGAGGGAGAGGGTGGCGGTTGAGAGATCGCCGCGCCGACGCCCCGCCCTCACCTGTGCCCCCCCTTTTCCCTCAGGCCACCGTCAACATGCTGCGCCTGGTCGAGCCCTACATCGCGTGGGGCTACCCCAACGTCAAGACGGTGCGGGAACTGGTCTACAAACGGGGCGCGGGCAAGGTGAACAAGCAGCGCATCCCGTTGACGGACAACGCGGTCGTCGAGGGCGCCCTGGGCTCCCACGGCATCATCTGCGTCGAGGACGTGATCCACGAGCTCGCCACCGGCGGCCCCGCGTTCAAGCAGGTGTCGAACTTCCTCTGGCCCCTCAAACTGTCGGCCCCGCGCGGCGGCTTGGCCAAGAAGCGGCTGCACTACATCGAGGGGGGGCAGCATGGGTGCCGGGAGGACAAGATCAACGCGCTCGTGCGGCGCATGAACTGAGGGCGTGCGGCGGCGGGCGGGGGGTGGCGAGTGTGGGGGTCGGGGCGCGCGTTTGCCCGCGCCGCCGCCGCCCTCGCGGCCGCCTGCCGCGCCCGCCGTGTGACAGCTTGTGGCGGTCGGGCTCCGGTTCAAGCGGGCGGGCGGGCGGGCGGGGCGCGCGGCGCGGTCTCTCACTCTCTTGAACCGTCCGCCGTCCACCGCGCCCGCCGCGCGCGCGCCCGCGCGCGCGTGCACGCGTCGGCGGGGGCGCGGGAGGGGCCGCGGCGCCGGCCGGGCGCGCGGGCCGAGTCAGCGCGCGGCGCGCGCGCGCGTGCGCGCGGGGGCCACCGCCCCCCTCCCCGGCCGCCCCCCAAGCCGACCACCAACCCGCACCCAACGTCGCGGGGGGGCGGCGGGGCGTCCGGGCCGCCGGCGCAGCCCGGGGCGGTTGCCGCAATATGATCCTTGAGAGAGTGGCTCAGAGCGAACGAGCGAGACCAGCGACTCTGCCCGCAGCGCCCACCCTCACTCCTCCCCCCCGCGGGCCCCCGCGCCCATCATGCCTCCTCCCATCTTCGGCCGGAGGTTACAGGCGAGTCATGGATGGGCGCATGGGGGCGGCGGGCGCGCGGCGGGGCTGCGCGCGCCGCCGGCGGCGGGCCCGGCCCGCCCGCGCCGCGCCAGCCCCTCCCGCCGTCGCGCGCCGCCCCCGCGCCCTCGGAAGCGGGCGCGAAGCTCTCAAGAGCCATTTCGGCGGTTGCCCTGGGCCGCGCGCGGCGCGAGCGCGCCGCAGCGCGGCGCCGCGCAGGGGGATGGCTGTTCGACGGCGCCCTGCCGCCCGCTCGGTCCCCGCCCGCGCCCCCGCCCTCGCGCCCACCACGCCGGCCGCGATGTTGCCCCATCCGCCGGGCGGCGCGGCGGCCGCCGAGGCCGGCGCCTGTCCCCCACGCGAATGGGCCGGCCACGTCGCTCGACCCCGCCCGCGCCTCCGCCCACCCTCCCGCCCTCCTCCACCCCCAGGACGCCTTTGCCGACGCCGGCGGCCCCCCCCCCGCCTTTCGCGACACCCTCAAGTGGCTCTCCGCGCGCGGCCTCCGCGTGCCCGGCCTCCTCTCCACCCCGCCCGACGTCCGCAAGGTAGGGGAGGGGGGCAGAGGTGGTGTGGCGGTGGGAGCGGGAGGCGGCGGGCCAATGCGCCCCTGGCGCGCCCCCCGGCGCGCGGGCGCGCGGCGACCCCTCATCTCGGCGCGCGACCCCCGACCACTCCCCACCCTCCCCCTCCCCCCAGGTCGAGCTCCTGCGCCGCGCGTGGGACCAGGGGCAGTCCCCCCTGCGCTTCACGCAGGACGCGGTCGCGATCGCGGGGTCGCTGCGCCTGTGGCTCGCGTGCCTGCCCGACGGCGTCCTCCCCGCGCGCCTCTACCACCCGCTCCTCCACGCCGCGTCGCTCGGGGGGGGCGCGGTGCGCGTGCGCGCGCTGCAGGCCCTGCTCCGCCAGGTGAGAAAGTGTGGGGGGGGGGGCGGTGGCGGGGTCCGCCCGCGCGCGCCGCGCGCTGACCCCCTCGCCCTCTCCCCCGTCTCCTCTCCAGGCCGGCACGGAAGCCCTGCAAGTCCTCTTCCCCCTCCTCGAGTTCCTGCACCACTACCAGCTCAACCAGCGCGCGGCCAAAGCGGCGCCCGCCGACGTGGGGCGGCTCTTTGCGCCGCTGCTGTTGAGGCCGCCGCGCGGCAGCGCGCCCCCGTCCTCCCCGCCGCCGCCGCCGACCGACGCCGCGGTCGCGTTTGTGGAGTCGCTTGTTGCTGAATACAGGACCGTGTTCTCCAAGCAGCCGCCGCCGCCGCGGCCCGGCGCGGCGGCGGCGGAGGCCGCGGCGGCGGCGGCGGCGGCGGCCGCGGCCGCCGCGGCCGCGGCCTCCACCCCGTCGCCCTTTGCGGCCGCGCTGACCGCGGAAGCCGCCATGGAGGCCGCAACGGCGAGCCCCTTTGCCGCGGCGGCGGCGGCGGCCCCCCCGCCGGCCGGCGCAGGCGGCCTCGGTTTCGCAATCGACATCGACGCCCTCCTCTCGGGCTCCCTCTCCGGCCTCCTGTTTGAGGATACCAACGGTGAGGGCCCCTCCGGCGGGCGCGCCCGGTCGGCCGGGGCGCCGCCGGCGTCGCCCTGCGCGGCGGCCACCGCGTGGGCCGCGCCCGCGTCCCGCGCGCCGTCCGCCCCCGCCGGCGGCGACGACGGCTGGGACGCGGGGTCTGGCGGGTCGTCCGGCACCGGCCCCGGGTCGCCCGTCGACTGCTGCTCATCCGGGGAGGATGGCGCGTCGGGCGGCGACGGCGGCGGCGACGGCGGCGGCCGCTCAGCCCCGCCCCCTCGCTCCGCCTCGCCGGCCTCCCCGCCCTCGTCCCCCGAGCCCGGCGCCTGGGGCTCCTCCCCCAAGGACGCGTGCGCCGACTCGCCGCGCGCGGCGGCGGCGGCGGCGGCGGCGGGCGCCGCGCTCGCCGCCGCCGCGCGCGGCGCGCCGCACCGCGGGTCGATCGGCTACGCCGCGCCGCACTCGGTCGACGTCATGCCCCTGGACGCGCTGCTGCGCGAAAAGGCGTCGCTGAAAGCGGGCCTTGCGCGCGCCGCGTCGGCGTTTGAATCCGCGGCCGGCCGCTCCCTCGGCCGCCCCGAGCGCGACGCGCTGCGGCCGCTCTTCTTGCGCTACTGGAAGCTGCGCCGCGCGGCGCGCCGGCGTGAAGGCGCCGAGAGCGACGGCGGCGGCGACGGGCCGACCCTGATGGCGACCGGGTGACCCCTTGCCGCGCCTCGGACGGCGCGCCGCGCTGCCGCGCCCCAAGGATAAAGAAGAAACCCCCCTTGCCCCAATTTTCGGTGGCGGCGGCGCGCCCTGGCCGCGCCGCCGCGCGCCCGCCGACCCCCCCCCGCGTCGGCCACCACCCCCCCTCAAACCGACCCCCGGCCTATTCAACCCCCCCCATTTTGAGAATCGCGGCCCGGCCGCGCGCGCGCGCGCCTCCCGAGGCGCTGCACCGCGCGGCCGCCGGCCCGTGCCGATTTTTTTTCTGACCCCGACCCTCCTCCCTTGGCCCCATTTTTTGCCCGCCCCGCGCGCGGCGCGCGCAACGCGCGCGCCCGCGGGGACGGGCCCGGTGTTCCGAGGGGGTTGGGGGGGTGGGCGCGACACCCGCGCCCCCCCCCCCGGCCCCCTTGGCGCCCCGCCCCACATGGCCCCCCCCCCCCCCAATAAATCGCCCCCCCCCCCCCCCCCCCGCCCGCCGGCCGCGGGCCGGCCCCCCCGCGACCCGGACGGGATTGGCGCCCGCGGGCCGGCTCGCGCCG
>Ga0315284_10002392_pt1 | contig 26877 bp, 22 predicted proteins | sample YL17G09_16_MG_FD_203696 | JGI IMG/M metagenome (GOLD analysis project Ga0315284, IMG submission 203696) | Sediment microbial communities from Yellowstone Lake, YNP, Wyoming, USA - YL17G09_16 | ecosystem: Environmental > Aquatic > Freshwater > Lake > Sediment | place: USA: Wyoming | collected...
CACAGGGGTTCATGGCCGCCACCAGCATGAAACCGCAGGGGAAGGTGGTGCTGTTGTAAAGCCGGCAGATGGTGACCCGCCCCTCCTCCAGGGGCTGCCGCAGGTCCTCCAGAACGCTGCGCCGGAACTCGGGGAGTTCATCCAGGAACAAAACGCCGCGGTGGGCCAGGCTGATCTCGCCCGGACGCGGCAGGAGCCCGCCTCCGATTAACCCTGCCTCGGTGACGGTATGATGGGGCGCGCGGAAGGGTCGGCAGCCCACCGCGCCCTGCTCGGGCGCCAGGCCGGCCACGCTGTAGACCTGAGTGACCTCGACCATCTCCTCGAAAGTCATCTCCGGCAGGATGGTGGGGATCCTCTTGGCCAGCATGGTCTTGCCCGCGCCGGGCGGGCCGATCATCAGGATGTTGTGGCCGCCGGCCGCCGCCACTTCGATCGCCCGTTTGACATGATGCTGGCCGCAAACATCCTTGAAGTCCACCTCAGGAATATTCGTCTCCAGGAGGTCAACCATGGGGATGCGGGAGGGATCAACGGTCTCCTCCCCCCTCAACAAGCGGACCACTTCGGCCAGGGTCTCGAGCCCGAAAACGTCGAGGTCGCGGACCAGAAGCGCTTCCCTCTCATTGGCCTTGGGCAGGACGACGCCCTGAAAACCCGACCGTCCGGCCAGCAGAGCCGAAGACAGGGCTCCCCTCACCGGCTTGAGCCGGCCCTCCAGCGTCAGCTCGCCGAGGAAAAGATGGTCCTTCAACCTCCCGGCCGGAATGACTTCCAGGTAGGCCAGGAGGCCGAGGGCGATGGGCAGGTCGAAAGCGGAGCCTTCCTTGCGCCGGTCGGCCGGCGCCAGGTTGATGGTCACCTTGCGGGCGGGGAGCTCATAGCCGCAATTCTTGAGCGAAGCCCGCACCCGCTCCTTGCTTTCGCGCACGGCCGTGTCGGGCAGGCCGACCGTGATGAAATTGGGCAGGCCCAGGCCGACGTCCACTTCCACGTCCACCAGGTAGGCTTCGATTCCCTGCAGCGCGGCGCTGGCGATTTTAAACAGCATCCCATAGAAAGACGCGGGATGGAGGGCGGCTGTATCAGCCTTTTTTGCTGAATTCGCAGGAGAGTTTTTCCAGCTCTTTCTCGATGTCGCGTTCGGACTTGAGCTTGATCTTCTTGATGTCCTGGATGATCTGCCGTTGGATGCGAGGCTCGGCTTCCGGAGTATCCACCCTGGCCTTGGCCAGGGCCTCTTCCACCTTCTTCTCCGTCTCCGTCTCCGTCTCAGGCACCTCGACCTCTTCGGGCTGTTCGCTCAGGATATGCTGGCGGACGACGGGCAGGACCAAGCTTGCGATGCCGCGGAATGCCTCAAACACGCCCCGGCCATTTATGGCTTCCGCCTCGAAATACGGCCTGAGGTAGGGGTTGAGCAGGTTATTGAAGGTGTCCAGGGAGGTCAGGTCCTCCAGGTCCCTTTTGTTGTATTGGAAAACGAGGGGCAAAGTGTTGATGTCCAGGTGGAGCTCTTCAAGATTCCGGCGCAGGCTCTCGAAGCTCTCCAGGTTGGCGTCGAGCAGGGGAACCTGGGAATCGGCCACGAAGACGATTCCGTCCGAGCCGGACAGCACGCTCCGCCGGGAGGCTTCGTAAAAAACCTGACCCGGACAGGTCATGAGTTGGAAATGGACTTTGAAATCTCCGATCAGGCCGGCGTTGATGAACAGCAGGTCGAAGAAATAAGTCCGGGAGGTGTCGCTTTCCAAGCAGATCAGTTCTCCCCGGGAAGAAGAGTCGAGCTTCTGGGCGATATAGCGGAGGTTGGTCGTTTTGCCGCTCAGGCCGGGTCCAAAATAAACAATTTTGACCGCTACAGAATTGGTCAGATAGTTTACGAATGCCATGTGAAGCAACCCCTAAAGAAGTTAGCACACTTCAAATCTTTAGTCAACCGGGTGAGGTTTTTTCTTGAATTTGCCGGAAAGGTTGCCCAAGCGCTTGGAACATGGCCTCGTATTTGTCCAGGACCCGCTGCCAAGTGTAGTGCTGCCGGACATATTTCAGGCCGTTCGAGCCCAGGGATTTTCGCAGCCGGCCGTCCCGGAGAAGGAGGTCAAGACAGCCGGCAAATTCCTCATAATTCTTAAAATACAAGCCGCAACGGCCTTTTAGACAATGGTCCTTCAAAGGCTCGGTCCGGCCCTGGACCAGAATGGGCGTTTTGACGGCCAGGGACTCCAGGGCCGCCATGCACAGGCTCTCCAGATGGGAGGGGTGGATGGTCACTTCGGCCGCGGCCATGGCGTCGTTCTTGTCCCCGGGCGTCACAAAACCAAGGTAGTGGACCCGCGGATGATTGGGGATGGGCATCAGCTGCTTCCCGACTAGGACCAGGCTCAAATTGGAGCGGCGGCCGGCGTATCTCAAGAAATAGTCAAAAAGTTCGGCGCAGCCCTTGCCGGGCTCGATCCGGCCGGCATAGAGGATGAAGGGCGAGAAGAGGCCGTACCGCCGCCGGAAACCTTCCGGGTCCGGCCGTTCGGAAATATCCACGCCCACACCCACCGTGTCCTGGTAGCGGCCTTCAAAGGGAAAGGCGCGGCCCAGCATGCTCTTCTCCGATTCGGTGTTGAAGACAACCGCCTGAGGCGAGGCGAAGACTTCGCGCATGATCTCGAGCCTGAGGGCGGGTTCGTCATGGGCCGTGGGAACCAGGGCTTTCGGCCTGTTTTGGACGGCGGGCAACCCCCAATAGGTGTTGTAGTAGAGGTAGGTGAAAAAGATGAACAGGTCGTGATCTTTTTCCTCGCGCCTCAGGGCCTCGATGAGCGATGGGCTGAAGGGCCCCTGCCGCTGCATCCAATCCAGCTCATCCCGGCGGCTGTGGCTGTTGTGGAAGATCCAGTCGGAATAGGCGTTAAAATCCCGGATGTCGCGCGGCCGGCGGACCTTGTATCGTTTGACGGCCACGGCGTTCAGCACGCTCTGGCCGGCCGGGTATTCGTTGCGCCAGGTCACATAGTCCTTGGCCGCACTGGTGTACACCGTACAATCGTGGCCGCGGTCAGCCAGCCGCTCGGCCACCAGCCGGCAATGGAGTTCGGAGCCGCCCATGACCTCCAGGCCGTACCTCTGGACGACGAAGGCGACCTTCATGCCCGGCTTCTCCCCTTCATGCCCTCAACCAGTCCAAAAGCTTTCTCCCCCAGTCCGTCTTTTTGAATTCTTCCAGCCGCCGGCGCTGGCCCCGCCGGATTTCCTCCCGCAGGCGGTCGTCATGGCTGAGGATGTCCACCAGCTCGGCCACCCGGTCCACCCGGCGGTCACGGATGAGGACTCCGGCTCCGGCCAAAGTCCCGGGCACTGCCGCTGCGTCGTAGGCCGCCACCGGCAGGTCGAAGGCCATACTCTCCAGGAGGGGCAGGCAGAAGCCTTCGTGCTCGCTCAGCGACAGGAAGACGTCGGAAGCCCGGTAGAGGGCGTACATCTCCTCGTCCGGGATATGGCCGGTAAATTGGACCTCCTCGCTCTTCAGGTAGAACTCGTCGGCCAGGCGCGTCAAACTGTGATAATACTTGGGCAGGGACTGCGTCTTGCCCACTACCAAGAGCCGGACCAGGGGGGATATGTATTTCTTATAATAAAAAGTGACCTTGATCAGGTCCTCAATCTTCTTGTTGGGCACGATGCGTCCGACGAACAGAATGTTCGTCCGGCCGTCCTTGACCAGGTCCTGGATAAAGCGGTCCGCGGGCCTCTCATACCTGGCGAAGTCCACATACAGGGGAAAGACCTCCGCCCGCCGGAAGCCCAATCGGATGAGATCCTGCCGGTTGAACTCCGAATCGGCCAAGCCCAGGTCGGTGGCCCCGACCAGCGAAGCGAGTTCTTTCCGGCCCAAATAGGCCAGCTGGGCCATCTCCAGGCTGTAGGGCAAAAAATATTCGGCGGGAGTGATGTTGTGGTAAAGGAGGACTTTGCGGGAGCCGAGGCGGGCGAAAGCAGGGCTGAGGGGCGAAGGCAGGGCGAAATGGAGGATGGTGACGTCGCCGGCCGAGGGAGGGGGGAAGTCCTTAAAAAAGACCGCTTCCTCAGCCAACTCTTCGTCCCGGTCCAGACAGTAGATGTGGGCCTGGAAGCCGCTCCGGCGGAAAAGATCCCGCATGTGAAAAGCCGTGTCACCGATGGCATCCCCCCTGTGGAAGGCCGGTACGAGCTGGTCGATCCTCATGAAGCCCTCAGGCCGCCCCCACTTTGCGCAAGTGCTCGGTCAGAATGCGGCCGATGTTGTCCGCGGAGTATTTTTCCAGGGCCCGGCGGCCGGAGGCGACCAGTTGGGCCCGCAAGGCCGCGTCGCTCACGATGCGGTCGAGCAAGGCGGCCGTGCGCAGGGGATCCTTCTTTCGGAGCAGCGCCCCGCCGCCGTTCATCGTCTCCTCCACGGCGCCCGAGGCCAGGGCCGCCACGGGCAGCCCCAAATAAAACGCCTCCAGGAGGGGCACGCCGAACCCCTCGTGGGCGCTCAGGCTGAGATAGACGTCGGCCAGGCGATAGAGGGCCACCAGCTGGTCGAATTCGACGTGGCCGGTGAAGTGGACGTCGCTGAGCCGCAGCCGCCCCACCAGCTCGAACAGGCCGGCGGCATAGCGCTCCATGCCCCGGTGGTCGCCGGCCAGGATGAGCTGCGAATCCCGGTTGAAGCGCGTCTTGTACCAGTAGAAGGCCTTGATGACGTCCTCGAACTTCTTGGCCGGGATGACCCGCCCGACGTACAAGATGGTGGTCTTGCCCGTGCCGTAGATCTCGGCCGTCAGGGGGTCGCCCGGAATATCAAACTTGGAGAAGTCGAGGACGATGGGCAGCACGCCGGTCGGCGCGTAGCCCGCCTCCTCCAGCTCGCGGCGGTTGTATTCCGAGTCGCCCAGGGCCAGGTCCACCTTATCCTTGAACAGGCGCAGCTCCAGCCGGCCTTTGTAGCACTCCCGGGTCAGAATGCGGTGGTTGTCGATAAAAAAGTCGTAAGGCGTGATGTTGTGGTAGATCATCACCTTGCGGTCGCGGATGCGGAAGAACATTTTGGACACGGGCGAGCCGATGGAAAAATGGAAAATGACCGTGTTGGAGGGCGAGCTGTGGCGGCGGTATTCCCGGTAGTCCCGCACCAGATGGGCCAGCCGCGGGTCGTAGAACTTGACGAAGATCTCGGACTCAGGGCCCAGGCGCCGGAGGGCCTTGCGGATCTCCAGCATCTCGTCGGAGATGGCGTCGCCGTAGGTCAGGGACGTGGCGAATTGATGGATCGGCATCGGTTCTCTTCCTGGAGCTGGTTCACAACGGCCAGGTATTTGCCCTCGATGACCTCCCAGGTGTAGTTCTCCCGGTAATATCCGGCGCCGCTGCGGCCCAGGGCCTGCCGCAACCTGTCGTCGGCCAGGAGCAGGCCGAGGGCTTCGCGGAACTCGGCATAGTCGCGGAATTCAAGCCCTCCCCGGCTGCGGCGGCATTGGCCCCGCAGCACCTCGCAAAGGGCGTTGGCCAGCACGGGCTTGCCCAGGGCCCAGGCCTCCAGAGTGACCATGGACAGGCTCTCATAGAAGGAGGGCATGAGCAGGAGCAGGGCGCCCTCCAGGGCGTCGAACTTGTCCTGCTCGGGCAAGATGCCCAGGTGGCGGATGTCGGGATGCCGGGGAATGGGCAGGACCGCCCCGCCGATGAGGACCAGCTTTACCGGCGAGCCGGTTTCCTGCTTGAAGCGGAGGAAATAGTCGAACATCTTGTGGCAGCCCTTGTTCTGATCCACCCGGCCGATGTAGATGAGGTAATCGCCCTCCAGGCCGTAGGCCCGGCGAAAGCGCTCGGCCGATCGCTCGGCCAGGACCTCGGTGCCTACGCCGGTCACCAGGCCGGGAACGGCGCGGTTGCCCGACAGGCCTTGAATCATGTCCCGCTCTTCGACGGAGTTGTAGATGAAGGCCCGCGGCCGGCGAAAAAGGTCCTTGAACAGGCGGAGGTGGATGACCGGGTCATGTTCGGCGGTGGGCACCAAGATGGACTTGTCCGGCACGGCCCGGACGCCCCAGTAAGAGTGATAGTAGCGGTAGCTGAAAAAAATGAAATAATCCGCCGCCGCCCGGTTGGGGCGCAGGTCGGCGATGAGGGAGGGGACCAGCGGACCTTCCTCCTCCAACCAACGCAGTTCGTCGGCGGCCTTGTGTTCGCCGGCCAGGATGCGAGCCTGGAGGCGGCCGAACCTGGCCGGGTCGCGCGGCCGGCGGACGGGGTATCTCCGCACCGGCACGCCGTTGATGACCTCCCGGCCGCCGGGATAATGATTCCGCCAGGTGATGTAGTCGAAGGCCCGGGTGGTCCACACTTCGACCTCCCAGTGCTTGGCCATATGCTCGGCCACCCAGCGGCAGTGGAGCTCGGCCCCGCCGGAAATCTCCAGGCTGTAGCGCTGGACGACGAAAACGACCTTCATGACTGGCTGCGCCGCTCCAAAGCCCGCTCCCGGCGGCCGAGGTGCTCGAAGTCCTTCTCCAGGACCTGGGTCTTGAGCTTCAGGGCCTCATGCTCCACCCGCAGCTTAGTCAGCTCGGCCACCAGGTTGTGGCAAAGAATGTGGAGGAGCTTGACATACTCCTGGGTCAGGTTCCGCTCGTGAACTTTGGCCTGGAGCCGGTCCAGGCGCTGGTCCGTCTGATGGAGCTGGGCCACGGCCTTCATCAGGTCCTCATGGACCGGAAAGGCCAGCAGCCGCTGAAGGGGGAAAAAAGGCGTCAGGAAGCGCTGGACCTTCATCTTGATTTTCTTCTTCAGGCCCAGAGGCTCGGCCGCCGCGGCGGGCGGAGCGGCCGGCCCGGGCTCGGCCGATTCGGCCCCGGCCTCACCGTCTTGGCCGGCCTGGCGGGCCGCCTTTTGCCGCACCTGGTCCATGATGGCCTCTACATCCACGGCTTCATAGTCGATCTTGTAGATGCCGCTCAGGCGTCTTTCCCCTTTTTCTTTGTCCTCCATGGCATTCTCCCTTCGGCCGGAAATTCTCCGTTACCTGGCCGGCTTAAGTCTTGTAGAGGTGGTCTTCCCAAAGGCTCTGGATGTCCAGGATATCGAGGAGGGGCTTGAGCCGCATTTCTTCCACCTCCCGGACTTCCCGCTCCGTGATCAGCCCTTCTTTTTTCTTGGCTTCGATCCGCTTCTCGACCTCAGCCTCGATCCGCCGGGACTCTTCCGGCGGCAGGCATTTAATGTCCAAAAATTCGGCCATAGCTACTCCTTCTTCTCAAGGGTTCTATCATACCAGCATTGGGGGGGCGGAAGGAATGGGGAGCTGCCTTCTCAGAACCGAGCTTTCTGTGCTAGATTATCCATCATCTGTAAGAGAGAATATCCGAGCTAGGACGGCGATGAACGGCATTTCCCGTTTTCTCAACCTGTTCTGCCTGGAGTTTGCTGCCTGGACCGTCTGCGTCAACGTCATTGTCCGTTTCCAGGGCAATTTAAAAGCCCTTCTCCTGGTTGCCTTTCCGGTCCTGACGGCCGTGGCTTTGTTCTATGTACGCCATCGTCGCAAGTTTGAGGGCTTGGCCGCCCCCCCCGAGCAAAGACAGTATGGCCGCGGACGGAAGCTTGTTCCCTTTGACGGAGCGGCCGCCCTCCTGGGGGTCATTGTCTTTTTCGTTTCGGTCTTTTTCCTCAGGAAAGGCAATATTTTTTTCCCCTGGGCCGTGGCTGTCGCTTATTTCGCTTTCCTGGCCTGGGCCGCCTTGAAAAAAGGGGAGTTCCCGGAGTTGAAGGCCCCAGGCTCCTCGAGCTTCCCCGGCCCGCCTCCTCACGGAGCGCGGAGTCGAGGCCCGATGGTAATCTGGCTCGTGGGTCTGCTGGCCGTGGTCCTGACCCTGACCGCCCATCGGCCCGATATCGACGATGCTTATTACGTCAACATGGCCGTCACCGCGGCCGAATCTCCCGGTCAACCCCTCCTCCGGTATAGCTCTCTCTACGACTTCCCGGATATCCCCATTTCCTTCCGTCCCTATCAATTTCATTCCGTGGAAATCCTGGCCGGCGCCCTGTCCTATCTGACTGGTCTTCCGGCCATCACTTTTTTTCATTTTTTCCTGGCCGGGGTGGGCGCCCTGCTTTGCATTTTGGCCTATGCCCTGTTGTTCGGCCTCCTGGAAAGCCGCTTGGCGGCCTTGGCCGTTGTCATCGTCCTGGTGGTCCTCTTATTCCTGGGCGCCACCCACCGCGCCTACGGGAACTTCGCTCTGGTCAGGCTTTTCCAGGGCAAGGCCGTTTATGCCACGGCCATCGTCCCCTTGATTGCTCTCTATGCCCTTCGTTATTCCCTCCGGCCCTCCTGGGCACAATGGGGCCTCCTCCTGGCCGCCCAGGTCTGCGGCCTGGGAATGACGTCCTCCTCCCTGTATGTCACACCGCTTCTCGTCTTGGTCGCCCTGCTGGCCGGACGCCCGCCCATTAATAGAAAAAGCTTCATCATTTTCTCCGCCGGCCTGGCCTCGCTTTTCTATCTGGCAGCTGTCCTCCTCTATCTGCTCCTTCGTTTTCCTGTATCCAACACGACGCCTCAGGCCCTGGAAAGGCCGGATCCCTGGGCCGTCCTGGGCGGCAACGTTTCGACTGTATTCGGCCTCGGCCGGCCTCTTCTTTTCTCCCTTTTTGTATTTCTCCTGGCCTGGTTCTTCCTCCGGCCGGGGCTCAGCCGACGCCTGGCCTTGGCAGCCCCATTTGTTTTTCTCCTGACCGTTCTCAATCCTTTCCTTGTTCCGATTTTTTCCCGCGTCGAGCCGTTTGAATTCTGGCGCTTCTTCTGGGCCTTCCCCTTGCCCTTTTTAGTCGCGGGGATCATCCTCTCCCCCTTTCGCCTCGTCGGCCGCCTCGCCGGCTGGGCCGTCGCCGCCGCCTCAGGTTTGCTTCTGGCCTTGTTTTTGCTGATAGGAGGATCGTTCGTCTTGCGACCATCGAACGGAGTAAGAATGGGGCCTCCCTCCTTGAAAGTGGATGCTTACTACAGTATAGCCCTAGACCTGGCCCGCTCCGTTCCGCGAAGCAGCCTGGTTCTGGCTCCCGATCCGGTCAACATTTGGTTGGCCGCCATCCAGCCGCATGTTTATCCCCTCCGGGTCAGGGGTTATGAATTCCCGGAGATCAAGGTTCGCTACGGTTCCCCGGAGGTCTGGTGGCGGGAGTTCATGGTTTCCTACGTGGACGGAATCTCTCATTCGCCGAAGGACCGGGATCTCTTCCGGCAGGGTTTGAAACGCTTTCGGTTGGCCGCCGTGTGTCTGCCCCGCGGCCTGGCCTGGCGCGCCGAGGCGGCCGGCCTCCTCCGGGAGAGCGGGTTTGTCTATAGCCGCACCGTGAGGCGGCACGACGTCTGGGTGGGATCCGCCCTATTCCAGCCTGCTCTTCATCATGATCGATAGCTGTTCGGCCAAAAGCCCGAGCAGCATGAAAAGAATGGCCAGGATGATGAACAGGCTGGCGCCCACGCTGATTCCCCGACTGGCCAAGAGAATGGGTATCTCCCAGCCGATCCCGGCCAGGAAGAGCAACGCCGATAGCGGGAGAAATATCTTTGCGGGCTTGAACAGGGTGGCGATGATGACGATCTTCCACACCGTCTGGAAAGCCGTCCTGAGCCGTATGGTGGAAGATCCGCTCCGCCGCTTCCCGACGGTGACGGATTGCTCTTCAACGAAGTGTCCGTGGTTCACAAAGACAAGGGCGAAAATTTCGCTGAAAGCCATGGAATCGGGGCAGATGCCGATGTATTTCTTGGCCAAATCCGCCTGGAAGACCTTCATCCCCGAATTCAAGTCGGAGAACTTCCGGGAAAAAAGATAGCGGACGAGCAACTTGATGAACCATTTGCCCAGCGAGCGAAAGAAAAAGCGGGGGGCCCCGTATTTTCGGCGGCCGATAACCATATCCGCCTCACCGGAACGGAGGCCGGCCACAAGCCTGAGGATCTCCCGGGGGTCATGCTGGCCGTCGGCGTCCAGGGTGGCGGCATAGGGAGTGAGCACTTCCCTGATCCCCGATTTGATGGCCGCTCCATATCCCCGATTCATTTTATGCCGGATGACCCGCAGCCTGTCATTGGGGGGTTGGGCCCTCAAGTAAATTTGAGTATCGTCTGTGGACCCGTCGTCGACCAATATCAACCTGAGGCGGTGGGTCCGGCAGAATTCAAGCCAACCGGGGAGGAGGGCTTTGAGGTTCCGGGCCTCGTTATAGCAGGGAGAGATGATGGTCAGGAGGTCCTTGCTTGAAGCAGCCATGGCTCAATACGCCTCCCTAAGATATCATCGGCCGAGGCCCGCCTGTCAAGGCCGAAACGGGCAGTTCAGTGAATATAGCCCAAGGCCCGCAGTTTTTCCCTCAAAGCCTGGTCGAGTTCGAGGCGATGTCGGGCCCGCTGCGGAAAGCCGGCCAGGATGGCCCGCAGATTGTCGGCCAGGTTCCGGGCCGACACCGGCTCCCGGTCAATGGCGTTCTTCCTTTCCTCCGGGTCGTCGGCCAGCCGGTAGAACTCTAAGGGCGGGCGCTGAGGCGGCGGGTAGGAGTTGTCGGCCGGAGCCTGTTCGTTAATAAGATCGTTCCTGATGATTTTATCCCAGCCCTGGATCAGGCTTTTCTTGATCGTATCTTTGGTGTCCAATTCCAGTTCGGCCAGCACCGGGCGATCCTCAGAGCGCCCCTTCTTCACCGTGGGCAACAGGCTGGTTCCGTCCATGGCCGCCGGGGCCCGGCCGATATCCAGGATGTCCAGGATGGTGGGCATGACATCGGTGAGGCGAACCGTCCCTTCGACTTTTCGGCCCTTGAAGCGTCCGGCGGGGAATTTGATGAGAAGAGGGATTCGGATCGATTCTTCATAGAGCTGGCGGCTGTGGAGCCAGGCTCCATGCTCGTAGAACTCTTCTCCGTGGTCCGAGGTCAGGATGAGGAGCGTTCGCTCGTAGAGCCCCAGCCGCTTGAGGGTTTCGACCAAAGGCTTAATCAGCTGGTCGTCTGTGGTGCGGACCTCAGCGTCATAGAGGCTGATGATGTTTTGCCGCTGCGCTTCGCTGAGCGGCCTGTAAGCTAAATAATCTTTGAAGAAGGTCAGCGTATCCAGCTTGTCCCATTCTGCCCCTTCCGGCAGAAACATCCGGTTATAGGGTGATGGAGAGGAGTAAGGGTCATGGATCTGGTAGGTATGGAGGAATAGGAAAAACCTCCGGTCGCCCCGGTTCTCGAGCCAACGGCAAGCCGAAGCTGCCACCCTCTGGGCGGAATCGACGAATTCGAAGCCTCCTTCCGTTTCGCTGTAAAAGTCGAACCCTTTGGAGAACCCGTAGCGGGGGCTGAGGAATCCGCCGCCGGTGAAGGCGGCGCAGAAAAATCCCTCCCGGCGGAGCATGTCGGCCAAAGTGAGAATGGCCGGGTCCATCCGGCTCTCGGGCTGGGCCACCCCATGATGGGGTGTGCTCAAACCCGTCAGCATGGAGACATGAGAGGGCAGCGTCCAGGGCGAAGGGGCATAGGCCCGGCGGAACAGGACAGACTCTTCAGCCAGGGCATCCATGTGGGGGCTGGTCGGCCGTCCGTATCCGTAGCAGCCGAGATGGTCGGGCCGCAGCGTGTCCAGGGAGACCAGGACCACGTTGACCGGACGATCCGCCCGGCGATAGAACACCGGGTTCATCCAGAAAGCAAAGGCGTTCAGCGCGCCCCTGGTATGGAAGACCACCCGGCTGGGGCCGTCCAAATTTGGCAGGGTGATGTTGTGCTCGACAAAGACCATGCGGGATTCCGGGCCGCTGCGGGGCACCTGGAGGGATTCGCTGAATACGGTTTTTTCTCTTTTTGAGCTCTCAAGAATGATGGCGAAGGTCACCTGTTCTCTCGGGCCGCCGGAGTTTCCCCGCACTTCGGCGGCGTTGGCATCCTGCTTGATGCCGATGCCGAAGTCCAGCCTCAAGCCTTGGCCGGCCTCCAGGTAGAGGACATAATCGCTAGCGGGTGGGGCGAACAAGATATTGAAATCGACGCCGCCCTGGTGCATTTTCTTCTTGAGGTCAAAGGGATTCTGGCCCGCGCCCTCATCGGCTAAGGGAATGGAATTGACGGGAGAAAAAATATTCTTCAAGGCGGCGGTCTGGGGGTCCTGGAAAGGGCTGCGGCGGATGTCTTGGAGACGGAGAGCATCAAGCAGCCTGATCATCTCCCTTTTTTGGCCGGCCTGGCGGCAGGACGGACTCACCAAAACCAGGGCCAGGGCGGAAAATGTGAGAATTTTTCTTAGCATGAATATTGCCCTACAATGGATTTTATCCTTCTTTGTTCGGACATTCAATAAAGGCTGTTGATCCATAAGCATCTCCATTTGTGTGATTTTAACTTCAAGAAGAGGAGGGGTCCTGTCACGGCTCCTCCCCATCCGTGCTCGCCAGGCTGCGCGCGGGTGGGGAGCCCCTCCGCCGTGCCACCCCTCCCCATATATCACCGGGTTGGAGATGCATCCTGTTGATCCGATATTCGTTAAAAAGCCGGGCCAATATTCCCAAAAAGCCCTCCTTATGGTATGAAGCAGGCATGATCAAAGACATACGGGCTCGCCCCAGGATCGGGGTCATCGGCGGCAGCCGGGCCAAGAAAGCCGCCCTGCAGGATGCCTACCAGATCGGCCTTCTGGTCGGCCGCCGAGGCGGTATCCTCGTCTGCGGAGGGCTGGGCGGCGTCATGGAGGCCGCTTCGCGGGGGGCCAAGGAAGCCGGGGGCCTGACCTTGGGCATCCTTCCCGGAAACGCGTCCCGGGAAGCCAACCCCTCTATCGACATTGCCGTGGCCACGGGACTGGGCTACACCCGCAACTCATTAGTCGCCCTGAACGCCGATGTTTTGATAGCCGTGGACGGCGAATACGGCACTTTGAGCGAGATTGCTTTCGGGCTGATCTACGGACGCCGGGTGATCGGCCTCGGCACCTGGAACATCCCGGGCCTCGTGGCGGCCGGGAGTCCTGAGGAAGCCGTGGAGCTGGCCTTCAAGGCGCGCTGACCCGCAGCCGACTCCGCCATGGCCGCTTTCAAGCTCATCCTCTCCTACGACGGCACGGGCTTCTCCGGCTGGCAGCGGCAGCCCAAGAAAAGGACGGTGCAGGGAGCGGTCGAGGAGGCCCTGGCCCGCATCGCCGGCCGGCACCTGGCCGTCATCGGCGCGGGCCGGACGGACGCGGGCGTCCACGCCCTGGCTTATCCGGCGAGCTTCCAGGCAGACATCCGGCTGAAGCCGGCCGAGCTGGGCAAGGCCCTGAACTCTCTCCTTCCCCATGACGTGCGTGTTCTATCAGTCAAGGCCGCGCCTCTCGATTTCAATGCCCAACGTTCGGCCCGGTCCAAGATATACAGATACCGGATCTATCGGCGGCCGGTGCTCCCCCCCTTTCTCATCCGCTACGTTCTTCACTGGCCTTATCCCCTGGACATGGAAGCCATGGCCAGCGCCGCCCGGCTTTTTATCAGGGAGGACGATTTCTCAGCCTTTTCCTCTAACCGGCTCCTCAGCCCGGTCCGCAAGGTCATCCGCTCCGAGCTCCGGCGGCATGGGCCCGAGCTCCATTACCTTGTGGAAGCCAACGGTTTTTTAAGGTATATGGTCCGGGCTATGGTCGGCACCTTGCTCGAGGTCGGCCGCGGCCGGATTGATCCCCATAAAGTGGGAGAGCTTTTTCGCAGAAAACAACGGACGCTGGCCAGCCCGACCGTGCCGGCCCGAGGCCTGTGGCTGGTCCGGGTGGTGTATCCCCCCTACAGGCCAAGACCCATGACCAGGGCGTCTTCCTCGGGATTGAAGTAGTAGCTCCGGCGGCGGCCGATCTCGCTGAAGCCCAGCTTCAGGTAAAGGCTCTGAGCGGCCTGGTTGGACTGGCGGACCTCCAGGATGACGAAGCTGCCGCCCAGACCGCGGATCAAGTCCAGCGTTTGCCTCATCAGCGATTCGCCGATCCCCCGCCTCCGAAAGTCAGGATGCACGGCAAAGTTGTTGATCTGGGCTTCGTCGCTGATCAGCCAGAAGAGGACGTAACCGATGACGCGTTCATTGTCACCGGCGCCGGATACGGCCACATAGGGATGGGATACGGGCGTGTTCTGGACCTCGCCTAAAAAAGTAGTAACCGGCCAGGGGTTGGGAAAAGAAGCCCGCTCGATGGCCAGCACGGCGGCCAGGTCGTCGGCCTTCATCCGCCGCAGGGAGAAGGGCGCCGCCAGACTTTCAGCCTGCTTAATGTTTCTCCTCCGCCTGAGACCGCCGGAAATAAAGCGGCTGGACTTCCGCGGCCGGCACTCCCTTCCCGGCCTGAAGACGGGCCAAGCCGAGAAGGCCGACTTCCGGAGCGATGAACAGGGAGCGCCTGGTAAACCGGGCCGCATCTCGGAGACCGGAACGGATCTTTTCCCCGTAGACCTCAGTGCCCGTGCCGATGAAATGGATGATGCTCTTGGCCGGCAGCCGGGCCAGGAACTCGTCGGGCGTCCAAGCCGCCTGGGGAAGGATCTCGGCCAGGCCATCTCCCTCGGCCCTGAAGAGAGCGGCATACACCTCTCCCTTCTTGGCGTCTATCATGGGACAGAGAAGGCGGGCTGGCTCGTGGTCGTCCCTGAGTTTTAAAGCCAGAGCCTCCAGGCTGGACACGGCCGCCACGGGGAGCCCCGAGGCCAGGGCCAAGGCTTTGACCGCGGCCAGTCCGATGCGGATGCCGGTGAAGGAACCGGGCCCGGCCGCCGCCGCGAATCCGCCGACTTCCCGGATGTCCCGTCCCGCGGTCTTCAGCAGATGGTCAAGGGAAGCCAGGAATTTTTCGGAGTGATTGAGCTGGGCCTCAAACCCGGCCTCGGCCACCAGCCGCCGGTCTTCAAGCAGCGCCACCGAGCCGTTCGGCCCGGTCGTGTCCAGGGCTAAGAGAATCATGGCCTTCCCGGGTTCCCCAGCGTCTTTCCGAACAGGAAAAGGTTTCCGGCGCGCAGGATATCCGCCTGGACCCGGCTGAAGGGCACGACCTCAAAGGAGACGGTTTTGTCCAATATTTCAGCCCGGCCGCTCAGTCCGTCCACTTTGATTTCGTCGCCGGAGACAAGCTTTCCTCTGGTGATAGTTTCCTCCAGGGCCTTGCCGCGAAGGACGGGCAACCCCGAGTTGACTGCGTTGCGGAAATAGATGGCGCCGAAAGAGGGGGCCAGGATGGCCGCCAGGCCTAAGGCGATAAAGCAGTCCACGGCCTGCTGCCTCGATGAGCCGGCGCCGAAGTTGCGGCCGGCGACCAGGATGTCGCCCGGCCTGGCTTTCGATGGAAAATCCTTCCAGCCCTCCAGGTTGCCCAGAGCGTAAGGCCCCATCTGCTTGAGGTCGGTGATATGGAGGTGGGCGTTGTGAAAGATTTGATCGGTGTCGATGTCTTCAATCAAGGCGCCCTTTTTGTCCAGGAGCACCCAAACTCGGCCTTGGAATTCGGTTTGGCTCATCGGACATCCTCCGGCCCGGCCAGGACGCCCAGCAGCGAAGTAGCGGCCACCACCTCCGGACTGGCCAGGTAGGTCAACCCCTGTCCCTGCTTGCCGGGGAAATTGCGGTTTCCGGTCGAAACCTGGACCTCGCCCTTGCCGGTCAGGCCGGCATGGCCTTCGGCGCAACCGCCGCAGCCCGCGTTGATGACGATCGCTCCGGCCTCAAACAACGCCTGGAGAATCCCCTGGCGGAGCAGGTCTTCATAGACGCGGCGAGTGGCGGGCACCGCTTTCAGCATAAAGCCCGGCTTGACCCGGCGGCCTTTGAGCAGCCGGGCGGCCGCGGCGAAGTCCTCGGTCCGGCCGTTGGTGCAGGAGCCGAGGAAACCGGAGTCGACCGGCAGGCCCTTGAGGGTCGCCACATTCTTGACCTGTGTCGGCGAAGGCGGCTCGGCGATCTGGGGCTCAAGGCCCGAGGCGTCAAGCTCGATGATGGCAGCGTAGTCCGCATCGGGATCGGCCTCTAAGGGCTTAAAAGGCCGGCCGGTAAAAGCGCGCACCTCTTCTTCCAGGGCCGGGCCGTGCTCCGGGACGAAGCCGATGATGCCGGCCATTTCGGTGACCATGCTGCACAGAGTGATCCGTCCGGCGAGCGTGAGATCCCCGACCGCCGGCCCGCTGAACTCCACGGCCCTGTTGGCCAGGGCCTTGGTGCCCAGCTCGCGCAGAATAAAGAGGGTCAGGTCCTTGGCCGTGGCCGAAGGATGCGGCCGGCCCTTGACCACCACCTTGACCGAGAGAGGCACTTCGAACCAGGTCCGGCCCGTCCGGAAGGCGAAGGCGATGTCCACATCGCCCATGCCCTGGCCGAAACTGCCCACCGCTCCCAGGATGTTCATGTGGCTGTCCGTGCCGACCACGGTGCTGTTGGCCACGGCCAACCCCTCCTCCATGAGGACATGGGAGCCCACGCCCCGGTCCACGTCGAAGACGGTCAGGCCGTGCCGGCGGGCGAAGTCGCGGCAGAGCTGCTGGTTGTCGGCATATTTCAGCGAGCAGGCCGGCGCGCAAAGATCGAAGGTGAAGAAGGTCCGCTGCGGGTCAAGCGGCAGGCTTCCGTATTCCCGCTGGTAGTGCTTGACCACGTTGGGGCCGCCGAAGTCGCGGGCGGAGCGGACGTCAAGCTCCAGCCAGACGATGGCGCCCGGCCGCACCTCATCCGTCGAATGGGCCTGGATGATCTTTTCCAGAATGGACTGTCCCAAAGCCGTATCCTTTCCCCAGGCTCAGAGTTTGGCCGCCACGGCCTGGGCCATGTCCGAGGTGGAAGAGCGGCCGCCCATGTCGTAGGTCCGCACCCGGCCCTCGCGGATGACCTCGGCCACGGCGCCCTCCAGCACCCTGGCCTTATCCCCTTCCCCCAGCCAATCGAGCATCAGCACGGCGGCCAGAAGGGTGGCCAGCGGGTTGACCTTGTTCTGGCCGGCGTACTTGGGCGCCGAGCCGTGGGTCGGCTCGAAAACGGCGTATTTGGCGCCGATGTTGCCGGCCGAGGCGAAGCCCAGCCCGCCCACCAACTGGGCGGCCAGGTCGGAAATGATGTCGCCGAACAGGTTCTCGGCCACCAGGACGTCGTAGTCCTGCGGGTTCTTAACCAGCCACATGCACATGGCGTCCACGTTAGCTTCCTTGAACTCGACGGCCGGATGCCGGGAGGCGATGTCGCGGGCCACGCCCAGCATCAGGCCGCCCGTCTCGCGCAGCACGTTGGGCTTCTCCACGATGGTCACCGAGCGGCGCTTGTGGCCGAGGGCGAAGTCGAAGGCGGCCTGGACGATGCGCCGGCAGCCTTCCTTGGTCATGATCCGGGTGGAGACGGCGATCTCGGCGCTGGGCGTCGCCCGAAAAGCCTTCATCTTGGGGTGGAGTTCAAAAGCGCGGCGGACCTCCTCGGGGAGGGGGTGCCACTCGACGCCGGCGTACAGCCCCTCGGTGTTTTCCCGGAAGATGACCAGGTCGATGTTGTCCCGATAGTTGAGGGGGTTGCCGGGATAGGCTTTGCAGGGCCGCATATTGGTGTAGAGGTCAAATTCCTGGCGGAGCCGGACGATGGGGCTGAAGTAGGACAGCCCTTTGCCCTGGAGCGCCGGCGCCAGCTCCCGGGCCGCATCCTCCTTGGGCTTGGAAGTGATGGCCCCGAAAAGGCAGCAGTCGGTTTCCTTGAGGAGGGCGACAGTGCGGTCGGGCAAGGCGTTCCCTTCCCGGCACCAGAATTGCCAGCCGATTTCGCCGTAAACATACTTGGCCTCCAGCCCCATTTTGTGGAGGGCGGTCATGGCGGCTTCCACGACGTCCAGGCCCACACCGTCGCCCGGCAGGACCGCGATCCTGTACTTGGACATCAATCGCTCCTTAGGTTGAATAATGAGGAAAAAGTATTTTACCCGTTTGAAATAAATTTATCAAAGGACGGGGAGAGCCTTTAATCTCCGCCTGAAACGGCGGACCTTCATCAGGTTGCCGCAAGTGTTCTCGCACCAGCGACGGCTGCGGTTCTTGCTCCGGTCCAGGAACACCCAATGGCAGTCCTTGTTCTGGCAGACCTTGAGACGGGAGGGGTCGCCCTGGACTATGGTTTCGGCAAAGGAACCGGCGATAGCGGCCAGGGCCGCCTCTATCTTGTCGCCGAGGGGAACCAAAGCGATCTCCGGTTTCTTGCCTGAAACTAGGACTCTCCTGACCAAAGAAATACGGCCCAGGTAGCCGTTCAAACCGTTCCAGTCTTCCGCCCCGGCTTTTTGGCGGGTTGCATATTTATCGGCGATGCGCCGGAGCACCGTCCTGAGTTCACGCAGACGCGGCACCAGGCGGCTTGGCGGCAGGCCGGCCAGGTCCAGCTTCCAGCGGGAGATAAATTTCTCCAGCCAGAGGGGATCGTCCAACCGGTCATCCCTCCGGCCCGAGCCGCGGTGGTCATGCCAGTCGCTGTTCAGGAGGTCGAGCCACAAGCCGTCAGTCATTGTAACGTCCAAATAACTACTTGACAATTACATCAAAACTGAGCTAAAGTCAACCTGTAACTAGCTTAATGTGATTTACAAGTTACATGGGCAAGACCCCGGAAACAGACTTTACGAGAGCCGGCGTCAAGTCCGGAAGGAGTGGCCAACATGATGACAGAGGTTTTAGGAGCCTGGGCGGAAAGGCGAGGCTATCGGGTCGCGGCGGGCGGGCTCGCTGTCTTGGACGATATCCGCAACACTTTGCATAGACGGCGGGAGAGGGGCGAAATCGAACCGGCTTTTTTCCGGGAGAACCTGGCCTCCTTCACCTATCTTCAGAACATTTCCCTGGAAAATCCGCGCTCGGTCATCCTGGTGGCCGTTCCCCAGCCGGCCCACATCCTATCCTTCAGGTACCGGGAAAAGGACATCGAAACAATACTCCCCCAGACCTACGTCCGCTACCGACGGACCTACGACGATGTTCGCGACGATCTCCGCCAGGCGCTGTCCGGAACCGGCTATCGCCTGGAACTCCTCAATGCTCCTTTGAAATCCCTGGGGGCGAGTCTGGGGATTCTGTCCTATGGCCGGAACAATATCGGCTATATCGAGGGCTTGGGAAGCTTCGTCCAGCTTATCGGCCTGGTGTCGGATTTACCGGCCGAAGAAGAAAGCCGTTTTCGTCCGCTCCAGGAAGCGCTCCTGGCCAAATGCCGGAAATGCCGGGCCTGCGCAACGGCCTGTCCGACGGGAGCCATCGGCCCGGACAGGTTCCTCCTCCGCGCCGAGAAATGCTACACTCTCTTTTCCGAATCCAAAAACCCGATCCCGGAGGATATCAAGGCGCCTTCCCCCCAATGCCTGATCGGGTGCCTGAAATGCCAGGAGGTTTGCCCGGAAAATAAGGGCCGGTTGCGATATGAAAAGGCTGCGGTAGCCTTCTCCGCCGAAGAAACCGAGATCTTTCTGAAGCAGGATAAGGGGGCAAACCAGAACGAGGCGACAGATTGTGCCGCGGATATGATCTTGCCCAAGTTCCGGGAACTGGGCTTATCCGAAAACCTGAGCCTCTATGCCCGGAACCTCAAGCGTCTATTAAATACTTGCTTTGGGGCCTCAAGAAAAGGAAAATAAAAACAGAATTTCCCATCAAGGAGGACCCATGGCCGAGCTGAGTCTTGATGATCGCGAAAAACGGCTGGCCCTCAACCGCCGCAAATTTCTTGGGTATTTCTCCGCCGTCGGGCTGGGCAGCACGCTCCTGCCCGGGGCGCTCCTGGCCGTAGCCCAGGATGCCCCGCAGGTCACAACCGAGATGGTCGCTGCCGCGGCCAAGATTGCCGGCGTTCCCCTCTCCGAGGAAGCCCAAAAACGCGCGGCCGAAGGCTTGAACCGCCAGGATGGTCTGCTCAAAAATTTCCAGAGCCTGCGAGAGATGAGCCTGGGGAATGACACGCCCTCGGCCCTGGTCTTCAATCCGGTTCTGCCGGGAGTGAAACGCCCCGCCGGGGAATCGTTCTTGCGTACCTCGAAAATCAAGGTGACGGTCCCTAAGACAGACGAAGACCTGGCCTTCCTGCCCGTCACCCACCTGGCTCAACTGTTGAAAAAGCGCAATATCAAGTCCGTTGATTTGGCCAAAATATGCCTTGAACGTCTCAAAAAGCACGACCCCGTCCTCAAGTGCGTGGTGACTCTGACCGAGGACCTGGCCCTAAAACAGGCAGGCCAGGCCGACCGAGAGCTCGCCGCCGGCAACTGGCGCGGCATGCTCCACGGCATCCCCTGGGGAGCCAAAGATATATTGGCCGTGAAGGGGTACAAGACCACCTTCGGCGCCTCGCCCTACAAAGACCAGGTCCTGGACCGGAACGCGACCGTATATAACCGCCTCACCAAGGCCGGCGCTGTCCTTGTCGCCAAGCTGACCATGGGCGCCCTGGCCCAGGGCGACCGCTGGTTCGGCGGACAAACCAAAAGCCCCTGGGACCCGCAGAATCCCAGCTTGGGCTCGAGCGGCTCCTCGGCCGGGCCGGCGGCGGCGGTAGCAGCCGGGCTGGTGCCCTTCGCCCTCGGCTCGGAGACGCGAGGCTCCATCATCTCGCCCTCCAGTCGCTGTGGGGTGACGGGCCTCCGTCCGAGCTTCGGCCGCGTCAGCCGCTATGGGGCCATGGCCTTGAGCTGGACCATGGACAAAATCGGCTCCCTGTGCCGGACGGCCGAGGACTGCGCCGTTGTCCTGGCCGCCATCCAGGGGCCGGATGGGCTGGACAATACGGTGCTCGAGCTTCCCTTCGTCTGGGATGCCGGCCGCGATATCCGCCGGCTGAAGGTCGGTTACCTGAAATCCGATTTCGAGGGCCCGATCCCCGACGACCCCCAGAATCCGGACCGGGCCAGACGCCTGCGCGAAATTCGGGACATGAACACCGCCGCCCTGACTTTCGTACTATCCCTGGGCCTCAAGCCAGAGCCGGTCGAACTCCCCAAGCTGGGCTCGGAAGCCATAAATTTCATCCTGACCACCGAAGCCGCCGCGGCCTTCGACGACCTCGTCCACAGCGGAAACCTGGACCTGATGTCGGCCGATCCCGAGCGGAGCAACTGGGTGAACGCCTTCCGCCTCCATGCCCTGGTCCCGGCGGTCGAATACATACAAGCCAACCGCGCCCGCTTTCGTCTTATGGAGGCCTACCATCAGCTCTTCCAGGGAATGGACGTCCTGGTGGGCAGCGCCCTGGGCCCCACCAACCTGACCGGCCATCCGGAAGTCTCCTTTCCCCACGGGTTCGACAGCAAGGGACAGCCGGCCACCCTGCGCCTGACGGGCAAGCTCTTCGCCGAGGCGGACATCCTGCTCCTGGCCCACGCCTTCCAGGGCCGGACCGACTTTCACCTCCGCCGGCCGAAGCTCTGAATCGGGTCACGCCTTTCCAAGCCGAAAATATTCCTTGCTTTTGGAGCATATTGCGCGTACAATTCGTTCTCGACATCTGGTCGGAAACGTTCTGAACGAACCTATCTTCCACCCCCGAACGATAATTTCGATCGACGATCCCCCTTATGTTGAAATACTCTTTGGAAGGATTACCTTATGCGATTCGAAGAATTGAATCTCGACCCCAGGCTTCTGGCCGCGGTGGCCAAGCGGGGTTATAAAGAAACGACAGACGTCCAAACGCGGACGCTGGGGCTGAGTCTCCAGGGCCGCGACGCGGCCGTCCAATCCCAGACCGGGACCGGCAAAACGGCGGCTTTCCTCATCACTGTGTTCGAACGTCTGCTCCGGGACCCGTCCCGCAAGAACGGTCGAACCCTGATCATCGTCCCCACCCGCGAGTTGGCCGTTCAGATCGAGGGCGAGGCGCTGCTCCTGAACCGGAACTTGGGCTATTCCATCGGCGGGTTTTTCGGCGGCGTCGGCTACGATCACCAGCAGGCGCTTCTTCGGAAGGGCGTGGACATCGCTATCGGCACGCCCGGCCGTCTCCTGGACTTGGGAAACCGGGGCGCCCTGCGGCTCGGTGATTTCCGGATCCTGGTCATCGACGAGGCCGACCGGCTGTTCGACATGGGCTTCCTGCCCGATATTCAGAAGCTGATCGCCAAGCTTCCCCCGGCCGGGGTCCGGCAAAGCCTGCTTTTCGGCGCGACTCTCGACCGACTGGCTCGGCAGGTCGCCGCCCGCTACATGGACCGACCGGCCTTCATCGAATTGACGCCCGAACGGGTGACGGTGGAGGCCATCTCCCAGGAGCTCTATCGCATCCCCAGCCAGTCCAAGACAGGTCTCCTGATGGGAATTCTCAAAGCCGAGGCTCCGCGGAACGCCCTGATTTTCACCAATACCCGCCATGGCGCCGAACGGCTGGCCCGTAGGCTCGGCCGGGCCGGCTTCGCCGTCCGCCATCTTACCGGCGACCTCCCCCAGCTCCGGCGGCTGAGGGTCATGGACGACTTCGCCGCGGGCCGCTTCCCCTTCCTGGTGGCCACCGACATTGCCGCCCGGGGCCTCCATATCGAAGGCCTGGAGATGGTCGTCAACTACGATCTTCCCCGGGACACGGAGAACTACGTCCATCGCATCGGGCGCACCGGCCGGGCCGGGAAGTCCGGCAAAGCGGTGTCCCTGGCCTGCGAGAAATTCGCCGACAAGCTTGGACACATCGAACGCTACATCGGAATGAAGATCCCCGTCCGGAAGGCCACGGCCCAGCTCATCGCCGAGGGGCTGAGCCTCGGGTTCTCAACATAAAATCAGCGCTGAGTCCTCCCCTCACTTTTTCCAATCCGGCAGGCGGCGGCCCGGGGTCCAGGGCGCGCCGGCCGCCTCGAGCCGGTCCCCCAGCGACTTCAAATCCTGCTCGATGAGGACATGCATTTTCTGGAGCAGAGTTCCGAAGGAGTCCGCGGCAATCTCATAATCGCGCTTGGCTGTTTCGGTGATCGGGCAGGTGGTGGTAATCTGGCCGCTCACCCGGTCCATGATGGAGGGCAAGGTGGCTTCGCTCCGGCGCCGGACGGTGCGGTCGCCGACCAGCTCGCGGAGGGCTTCCCGGAGGCGCGTCTCAAGGCTGAGGACGGCCTCGGCCAGCCGGGCGTCGGCTCGGGGCGTGTCCGCCAACGCTTTTTTCATGAACTGAGTGTTTCGCAATGTTTCCTGGGCCGCCTCGTTGGCGCCCATCATCGCCCTTTGAAGCTCGCCCGCTTTCTTCTGGAAGTCAAGGAGAGCCCGGCGGTCGCTCTCCCCCAGGGTGGCCAGTCCGAGCGATTCGACGACAAAGGTCCGGGGCTGGCCGAGCAGCGTCTCCACTCCCCCGGCGCGCTTCAACAGGGAGACGGTAAAGGAGCCTGGAACGACGAGCGGCCCCTGGGGCGGGCTTTCCCAGGCCTCCCTTTGAGCGTCCTCCAGCTTGGTCGGCTCCACCGGAGGATAGCGAAGATCCCAGGCGACCCGGTGGAGGCCCTGGCCGGCCGGTCCGCTTATCCGACGAACAACCTGACCTGCTTCATCCCTGACTGTCAGGATGACCTCGGGCTTATCTTCAGCTTCCTCCCTGCGGAGTTTATCCCAACCCGGGAAGGGTATGGGTTTGCCGGCCTTATCGAGCGCTTTTTCTTCGTCACGCCGGGCTTCGGCTCCGCTCTTAAGGGAATCCTTTAAATAATAAGTGAACACCGCGCCGAAGGGCGGATTGGGCGCCGTGAAGAAGCCGTCGCCCAGACAGCCCTTGTCGTTCGAATCAATGGGCCGGAGCGGGACGTACATCAGGGCTTTCTTGACCTGGAAGAGAATCGCTTCCTGGGCCAAGGCCTGTTCGCTGATCTCGCGCAGCGGCGAGTAGTCGTCCAGGACGAAGAATCCGCGTCCGAACGAGGCGCCCACCAGGTCGCTCTCCCGCTCCTGGACTTCGATATCGCGGAAGGAGATGGTCGGCACGCCGCCCGAAAGCTTCAGCCAGCGGCGGCCGCCGTCAAGGGTGGTGAAGATCCCGAACTCCGTACCGGCGAAGAGGAGGTCCTTCCTAAGGTGGTCCTGGGCCACGGACCAGACCAGGGTCCGCGGCGGAAGGTCGCCCGCAATCGAGCGCCAGGTCCGGCCGCGATCGTCGCTGCGGAGAAGATAAGGCTTATAGTCCCCCGTTTTGTGATTGTCCACGGCGACGAAGACCGTGTCTTTTTCCAGCCGGGAAGCCTTAACCTCGTTGACGAAGAACATGTCCGGAACGCCGGGGAGCTTCTCGACTTTGCGCCAGGTCCGGCCGCCGTCCTCGGTGACCTGGACCAGGCCGTCGTCTGTTCCGGCATAGATCAATCCCTCCTGGAGGGGCGACTCGCTCAGGGTGGTGATGGTCGAGAAAAAGGACATGGCGCCGTGGTCCCACAGGGCGTCCACGCTCCACCTCTTGCCCATGATCGGCTGCTCCAGCCGGAAGATGTTGCGGGTCAGGTCCGGGCTGATCTTCGTCCAGGAATTCCCCCGGTCCTCACTCCGCCACACGAACTGGGAGGCGTAGTAGATCCTTTGGGGCGAAAGGGGGCTGATAAGGACCGGCGAGTCCCAGTTGAAGCGAAGGGGCGGGTCGGACGGCTCCGGCCGGGGGCTGATCACCACCGCCTCCTGGCTCTTCTTATCGTAGCGGAGGAGATTCCCCTCCTGCCATTCAAGGTAGATGATGTTGGGGTCGGTGGGGTCGATGGCGCTGGCGTAGCCGTCGGCGCCGTAGGTGATCGTCCAGTCGGCGTTGCCGATGCCGTGGGCGTTGAGCGTGCGGGAGGGGCCTTGCTGGCTGCCGTTGTCCTGGCTGCCGCCGTGGACATTGTAGAAAGGCAGGGCGTTATCCAGGGCCAGCTTGTAGAACTGGGTCACGGGCAGGTTGTCGAAGAAGCGCCAGGTTTTGGCGCCGTCGCGGCTCTCGTAAACGCCGCCGTCGCTCCCGTTAAGGATGTATTCGGGGTCGCCGGCCAGGAAGGCCATGGCGTGGTTGTCGCCGTGTTTGGCCTTTTCGTTCGCCCTGCGGAACGTTTTGCCGCCGTCGTCGGTGACCATGAGCGGCGGGGCCATCTGCCAGACGCGGTCAAAGACGTTGGGGTCGGCGAAGATCTCCTGGTAGTAGTGGGGGCCCGTGCCGCCGCTGATGAAGGAATTGCGCTTTTCCCAGCTCTCTCCGCGGTCCGAGGAGCGGTAGAAGCCGCATTCCTCCGGGCCAGCTTCGATGGTGGCGTACACCAGGCGTGGGTCGAGGGGCGAGACGGCCAAGCCGATCTTGCCCATATCGCCCTTGGGCAGCCCCACCGCCAGCCGGTGCCAGGTCTGGCCCGCGTCCTCGGACTTGTAAATTCCGGACTCGGGGCCGCCGCCCATGAAAGCGGCCACGCTGCGGCGGCGCTGGTAGGCGGCGGCGTAGAGAATATCGGGATGGGAGGGGTCAAGCTCGACGCTGGCTACCCCCGTGTCCTTGCTGGTTTCAAGGGAAATTTTCCAGGTCTTACCGCCGTCGATGCTTTTGAAGAGCCCCCGCTCTCCGCCCGGAGACCAGAGCGGGCCCTCGGCGGCCGCATAGACGACGTTGGAATCGCGGGGGTCGATGAGGATGCGGGCGATATGCTCGGAAGCGCGCAGCCCCATATTCGTCCAGGTCTTGCCGCCGTTCAGGCTTTTGTACAGGCCGTCGCCGTATCCGACATGGCGGCCGCTCACGTTCTCGCCCGTTCCCACCCAAACGATTTCCGGGTTGTTGGGGTCAAGCGTCAGGCAGCCGATGGAGTAGGAAGGCTGGTCGTCAAAAATCGGAGTCCAGGTTGTCCCGGCGTTCTCGGTCTTCCATACTCCGCCCGAGCCGACGGCCACGTACCACACCCGCCGGTTTTTGGGATGGATGGCGATGTCGCTGATGCGGCCGGACATGATGGCCGGCCCGATGTTCCGGAAGGCGAGCCCGGCCAGCGTTTCCGGGGTCAACAGGCTCTTTTCCCCGGCGATATTCTTATTGTTCTTTTCTGGTAGGGCTTGGGCCGCTACCGCCAGAGCAAGAATACCGATGAGTAAAGAGGGGATAATTTTTCTCATCATATCCTCCCAGGTATCTTATTTTATCGATTAAAAAGAATATCTATTAAATAACAAGATGTCAAAATATCTTCGGTCAATATTGGGATTAATGATGTTTAAGGCCAATTCACTTAATAGAAAAAGTGGTGCGGATTTGGGATTCGAGGCCGGTTTCTGTCTCCAGGGCGTCGAATTGGAGGACATATTTTCCGGGCCGCAATTGTTCGGATGGAAAGCTGAGAAAGGATACTTGGACGCCATTCTCAGGATTCTTTTGAGAAACAGAAAAAGGAATGGGTAGTATTTCTCCAGTCGCTTCATCCATAACTCGGGGAATAATATTCAGGCCGGGATATTGGGTTCCCGGAACATAGACGCGGATCACCGCCGTCAGCCCGGCCGTCCCCCGCTCCATCTCTTCGATTATCGGCGCCCAAATATTGAAATCGCAGGGGTAGAGGTCGGGGAGGTCGATCATTTTTTGGCCTTTATCCCCCCCCGGGAGTCGGGCACCTTTTAAATAAATCGCCTTCTTTTCCGGGATGAGCAACAGCGGGGGAGAAAGCTGGAGGCCGGAACCGCCGGGCACTTCGACGGCGGCCTGCGCCGAGGACACGGCCGATGTGCCCGTCTCCGTGTTGCGCAGGACAAGCCGGGACTTATAGTGGCCGGCCGGAAGGGATGACAGGCTGTATAAGAAAACGTCCTTGATGGGCAATTTGGTGAAATCAACCCGCCAGCTTTTGATGTGCCGGAGGTCGTTTTTCTCGTCAAAAATGAGGTTGGCGATTTCCACCTGCTTTCCGGAGAGATACTG
>Ga0315284_10002399_pt1 | contig 26858 bp, 26 predicted proteins | sample YL17G09_16_MG_FD_203696 | JGI IMG/M metagenome (GOLD analysis project Ga0315284, IMG submission 203696) | Sediment microbial communities from Yellowstone Lake, YNP, Wyoming, USA - YL17G09_16 | ecosystem: Environmental > Aquatic > Freshwater > Lake > Sediment | place: USA: Wyoming | collected...
TGCGGTAATCCGGCGGATAGGACCCAACGAAAGACTCAGCAGTCTGATCGCGTGCTGGTCGGGGCGAAAGACATCTACGAGGCTCGCTGCAGGCATTGCTTTGAACCCCCGTTGGAAAGTTAGGATTCTGCTCCCATTCGTCAGCGAACATATCCGGATGCCCTTGGCAGCCGGACGGGAGTGTCTGGATGAGTCGCGAAGTTCCTGCATGCCATCTTGGCCAGAATCATCATTGGAACACATAAAGGCACGAAGGGGTGATAGACAAGTTGCAGGTCGACAGGGCCTCGTCCTTCATTCTTGAACGGATCACGGAGAAGCCGATCATAGGGGTGATTCTTGGCTCCGGTCTCGGTTCTTTTGAAGACCAGCTCACTCCCCGGGAAACCATTCCGACCCTCACTATCCCTCATTATCCCACCCCTACAGTTCAAGGCCACAGAGGGAAGCTGATTTTTGGACGGGTCCGCGCGAATGGCCGAGCCTCCCTGCCGGTGTCGATCTTCAGCGGACGTGTTCACTTCTACGAAAGCGCGGATCTTGATGCTGTGGTGTTTCCTGTCCACATAGCTTCTGCCCTGGGAGTGAAGTATCTTCTCGTGACAAATGCTGCAGGCGGCATCGGCGCCGATCTCGCGGCGGGCGACCTCATGATGATCACCGATTTCATCAACTTGAGTTTCCTCAGCCTTCATCTGAATATTGAGAAAGACAGGAAGATCCCCTTTGTTCAAACGGCAAATCGCCAGGTCCTTAATGAGAAACTTCAAGTTCTTGTGCGGTCCGCGGCGAGCGATTCTGGCATTGAACTGCACGAAGGAACGTACTGCTGGCTTCGAGGCCCTTCGTATGAAACTCGCGCGGAGATTGAGATGTTGCGACGGATCGGGGTGGACGCCGTGGGAATGTCCACGGTCCCTGAATTGATGGCGGCCGACGAACTCGGGATTAAGGTGGCAGGAATATCATTGATATCGAATTTGGCCACAGGTATCACTTCTGAAAAGCTCTCTCACGATGAAGTCACGGAAGCTGGGAAACGCGTCAAGGGGAAATTCGCTGGACTTCTGCAGGAAGTGCTTCTTCGTATAGAGGCCTAGGATTTACATCTAGTCTGCGAGGCTAATTCCGGTATCATGAAGGTGTACTTTGGTTTGCTTGAAGATGTACATAGGGGTCGCGCCGATGCAAATCGAATGGCCGCAAGCCAACAGCCGTTCGAGTAAGAGCACTCGAGCAAAAGCCGGGAGACCTTTAGAAATAACCGAATACGATCATTGCAAGCGCGGTAATGCCCCGAGTTGTGGCTTCCGGGCGCCAGCGATGCGCTGCTGAGGAAGTGCCTAAGAGAAAGGCTTGTTGAGTCTATGAATTGGATTGAGTATCGGGAGCTAAAATCAGTCGCCAACACGTTTTCCTCCCTCTTCACAGATTACGTCTCAGATTTTTCACGCGTGGAACAGTTCTACGCCGGCAACTTCCGAGAAGAGGCGCATTGGAAGTCGATTCTGAAAAAAGTCACCGACCGCGCAATCGACAGATCAGCGATCGTGCAAATCCTGGCAAATCAGAACCGGGAGTTTCATTGCGGCGTCCGTACACTGGCCAACATCGATTCTCTGCTGAACGATAATTCTGTCGCGGTTGTGACAGGTCAGCAAGTAGGTCTTTTCACCGGTCCTCTCTACACGATCTACAAAACCCTCACCACGTTGAAGCTTGTCGAGCACCTGGCGAATCGATTTCCCGAGTACACGTTTGTGCCTATTTTCTGGCTTGAGGGCGAGGATCATGACTACGAGGAGGTCAATTCGGTCAGGCTCATCAATGCATCAAACGAGGTTCAGACGTTTGCGTATCAGTTTCGAGGGGCCTCAAGTGAAACGAACCTTGGGGCTGTCGGTAAGATCGAATTCGATGAGGGGATCGAGCAAGTTCTCCAAACTATTGACCAGTCGTTGATCCAGACCGAGTTCAAGCCCAGAGTCATCGAGCTTGTCCGTACGGCTTATCAGAAAGGGATGAGCTTCAACCGGTCCTTCGCACATTTGATGAACGTCCTTCTTGAAAATTCAGGTCTCATTTTCCTTGACCCCAATGACAGGGAGGTAAAAAAACTCCTGGCGCCTCTCTTTCAACGGGAGCTCACCGAAACTCCAAAATTCTGCCAGCTTGTAGTTGACCGGAGTGCGGAGCTTGAGAAGCAATACCATGCCCAGGTGAAACCCAAGTCAGTGAATCTCTTCTTCTTTCATCACGGTGGTCGCTATCTTCTCGAGCCCCGCCCCGACGGGTTCGGATTGAAAGGCACACGTCAACATCTCACCAAAGAACACGTTCAGGACGCATCAGTCAATTCCCCTGAGCTGTTCAGTCCCAACGTTGTCCTCAGGCCGATTTGTCAGGATTGGCTCCTCCCGACCGTGTCGTACGTCGCTGGCCCGGCTGAAATTGCATACTTTGCCCAACTGAAGACGCTATATGAAGAAACAAAAATCCCGATGCCGATGATCTACCCACGGGCGAGCGTGACGATCGTAGAAGAGAAGGTCGAGAAGGTGATAGATCGATTCTCGTTGCCGCTCACCGATCTGTTTCAGGACCTGGAAATAATCAAGGGCAGAGTTGCAGGCCAGCTCGCGGTCGTCAACTTGGAAGAGTTGTTTGGCGAGACCGTTCTTGCGATGCAGGAACTGATTGACCGTGCGAAAGAGCCACTCCAAGGCATTGACCCGACGCTGACTGGTGCGCTTGACAATACCGCAAAGAAGATATTGGGAAACTTGAGTGCGTTGAAAGACAAGGCAGTCGCGGCTCAGAAGCGCCAGCATGAAGTATCGCTCCGTCAGCTCGATAAGGCGGCGAACCTCGTTTTCCCTCAGTCAGGTTTCCAGGAAAGAGGGTTAAACGTTCTGTACTTCTTGAACAAGTACGGGATGGAATTCTTGCGGTGGCTTTATGATGAGATTAAGATTGATGCATTCAAGCATCAAATTATCAAGTTGTGAAGTGCGCGCGCGAACAGAAAAACCCTCGCGCCCCCCTAGATAACTTTCTCCGTTTGCTTGTCGAAGAAATGAGCCTTTGAAAGGTCGAAAACCAGCTCGAGTGGTTTCCCCACCGGCGGCTCCTGGCTCGAATTGACCCTCGCGACATACTGGCCACCATTTGGTCGCGTGGAAAAGTAGACGTAAATCTCGTTCCCCATCGGCTCAACGACTTCCACCATCACCTTGACCTTCGTCCCTGCGAAAGCACCAGGGCCAGTGAGGTGGATATCCTCAGGGCGCAATCCCAGCGTCAGTTCCTTTCCAACAAAGGCCTTCAGTCTTTTAGGGTGCTGCTTGGCTAGAGGGAGTTTCACTCCCCCGCGATCCTCAAGAAAGACAAGGCCGCGTGCTTTGCCGAGTCGCCCTTCGAGGAAATTCATGGCAGGGCTTCCGATGAAGCCAGCAACGAACTTGTTCGCGGGTCGGCTATAAATCGCGAGCGGCGCAGCGATTTGCTGGACGTATCCGTCTTTCATGAGGACGATCTTATCCCCCATCGTCATCGCCTCAGTCTGATCGTGCGTGACATAGATCATCGTTGCGCCGAGATGTTGATGCAGCTTGGAGATTTCGGTCCGCATCTGGACACGGAGCTTTGCGTCAAGGTTGCTGAGCGGCTCGTCGAACAGGAAGACCTTTGGTTTACGAACGATTGCTCTCCCAACTGCTACGCGTTGGCGTTGCCCACCTGAAAGCGCCTTCGGTTTTCGGTCGAGATATCCTTCAATGTCAAGGATGGCGGCGGATTCTCGAACTCGTTCGTCAATTTCGTGCTTGGGTAACTTCCTGAGTCTCAAGCCGAAGGCCATGTTCTCATACACGCTCATGTGCGGGTAGAGCGCGTAATTCTGAAACACCATAGCGATGTCCCGATCCCTCGGGGGCACATCATTGACCACCTGGCCATCGATGTAGATATTTCCGCTTGTGACCTCCTCGAGACCAGCGATCATCCGGAGCGTCGTGGATTTCCCGCAGCCTGAGGGTCCAACGAGTACGGCGAACTCCTTGTCCTTGACGTCGAGGCTCATTTCATGGACTGCGACGACGCCCCCCTCATACGTTTTTTCCACTTTTTCCAGACGAACACTCGCCAAGCTTTGGCCCTCCAAAAGAGTTCAGCTCTGTTGAATCAATCGCGACAGCTTCCAGAATTCAGGCGATCTGGTCACTCCTTGGAACCGCGTGGGTCAAGGCCGCTTGTGTGGACCTCGAGGTCTGTCGTGTGACGGTCTCTCGCGCCTTTCGCGCGGCCGATTCATCTCCTCATGCGCCTTTTCACCGCCGGGCAAAAGGGCCTTGCGGCTGAGATTCAACCGCCCCTCCTCATCGATCTTCATGAGCTTCACTTCGATCGTATCCCCCAACTTGACGACATCTTCCACTTTAGCAACGCGAGTTGTGTCGAGTTGTGAGATGTGGACGAGCCCTTCTTTGCCGGGCAGGATTTCCACAAACGCTCCGAACTCCATGATCTTCTTGACGGTAGCCTGGTAAACCTTTCCCACCTCGGGCACTTCGGTCATTCGCCGAATCGCTGCGATAGCCTTGTCGGCGGATTCCTTCAGGACAGCAGCTACGGTCACTGTACCGTCGTCTTCGATGTTGATTTCGGCACCCGAATCCTTCACCAGTTGCCTGATATTTTTTCCACCTGGGCCAATCAATGGTCCGATCATATCGACGGGGATCTTGATCGTTTGGAGTCGCGGTGCATATTGCGAAATTTCGGGCCGTGGTGCCGCAATCGCATTCGACATCACGTCAAGAATATGAATCCTTCCTTCCTTGGCTTGAGCAAGAGCCTTCTCCAGGATCTCAAGAGTGATACCCTTGATCTTGATGTCCATCTGGAATGCCGTGATACCGTTCAATGTGCCAGCCACTTTGAAGTCCATGTCTCCGAGATGATCTTCGTTGCCAAGGATATCGCTGAGAATTGCCACCCTCTCCCCTTCTTTGACGAGGCCCATAGCGATTCCCCCTATGGAGCGTTTGAGAGGCACTCCGGCATCGAACAGCGCAAGCGTCCCCGCGCAAACGGTTGCCATGGACGATGAACCATTCGACTCGAGGATGTCCGAAACAATCCGAATCGTGTACGGAAACTCGGCTTCGGAAGGAATGAGGTTTTTCAGCGAGCGTTCGGCGAGATTGCCGTGGCCGATTTCTCGACGTCCCGGGTTCCCGATGCGTCCGACTTCGCCGACACTAAACGGCGGGAAATTGTAATGAAGCATGAAGCGCTTGCTCGTGTCGGGGAACAATCCTTCGAGGATTTGCTCATCAAGCTTTGTCCCGAGCGTCACCGTGGTCAAGCTTTGCGTCTCACCCCGAGTGAACAACGCTGAACCGTGTGTCCTCGGCAAAAGCCCCACATCGCAGCTGATCGGGCGAATTTCCGTCCAACCACGACCGTCGAGGCGCTTTCCCTCTTCGAGTATCATCGAACGCATTGCCGCGCGCTCCAAGTCGTGGATGATATCATTGATTGCTACGGTTTGTTCGGGATATTTTTCGGCGAGGGCTTGGTTAACCTCCTCGTAGACTTTCGCCGTAGCCTCCGATCGGTCGTCCTTGGTCAAGACGGTGCGGCTAAGGTCTCGGAGCTTCGCCGCGGCAAGTGCCCGAACCTCTTCCACGAGCCCATCAGGAAACTGGGGTGCGAGGACGGCGCGTTTTGATGTCCCAGCAGCCTGAGCGAGCTCTTCTTGGATGCGGCACAACACTTTGATTCCTTCGTGACCGAACTTCAATGCCTCGAGCATGTCCGATTCCGATATTTCTCTTGACCCCCCCTCGACCATGACGATGGAATCGTCTGTCCCAGCGATAGTAATGTCCATATCGCTTTTTTCCAACTCATCGGACGTCGGGTTGATAATGAACCTTCCGCTGAGCCGTCCAACGCGAACTTCAGCAATGGGACCGTCAAAGGGAATGTCGGATACCATAAGGGCGGCCGAAGCTGCGCAAGCGCCGAGGACGTCTCCATCGTGCTGCATGTCGGATGAATAGACTGTGACGAGAATCTGAGTTTCGTTGAAGTATTCCTTTGGGAACATCGGCCGGATTGGACGGTCAATCAGACGCGAGGAGAGGATTTCTTTTTCCGACGGGCGACCCTCGCGCTTGAAGAACCCGCCTGGAATTTTCCCTGCGGCAGACGTTCTCTCGCGGTATTCGACTTGGAGAGGGAAGAAATCCTGGTCCTCTTTCGGCGCCTCCGCGCTGACCACGGTGGCAAGCACCATCGTGTCGGCATACCGAACCATCACGGATCCATGGGCCTGTTTCGCAAAGCGGCCCGTTTCAAAGGAGATGACCTTTCCGCCGAGTTCTACCTCTTTCGTGACTGTCATGGTTGTGTTTGTCTTTCTTTTTCGCTGTCCAACCGATCATCGCGTGGCTCGCGTTCACCGGTACTACTTTCGGATATCGAGCTCTTGAATGATCTTTCGATATCGAGTGATGTCCTTTTTCACGAGATAGTCGAGAAGCCTTCTCCGTTTGCCGACAAGTTTCAGCAATCCGAGGCGACCGTGATGATCCTTCACGTGCTGGTCGAGGTGCGGCGTCAGGCTCGTGATATGGGCCGTCAGAATCGCGATCTGAACCTCGGGCGTTCCCGTGTCATTCGCGTTCTTTCCGAATTTGTTGATGATTTCTAGCTTTTGGTCTTTTGTGATAGGCATTGCTACTCCTTACCAGTGAACGGTGAATACGATGAAGAAATCAGGGCGTTAAGTTCTTGAGTACTGTGACTCGGACAAAAAAGCGTGTTGGAGCTTCAGGCTTTCGGACTTGTCTCGATGCATCTGTTCAACAAGTTGTTCCGCGGAGTCGAACTTGATTTCGTCGCGGAGTCTTTTCAGAAACTGGATTTGAAGAGACTTTCCGTAGAGATCACCCTGGAAATCGAGGATATTGACCTCGATGATGCGTCGGCCATTGTTGCCGAAGGTCGGGCGAACGCCGATGCTCACCATACCGAAGAGATTGCCTTGGCCGAGATTGACCCTCCCAAAATAGATTCCGTTCTGTGGAACGACTTTCCTCGTCGATGACAGCTGCAGATTCGCTGTTGGGTAGCCAAGCTGCTTTCCGCGGCCGTCACCACGAACAACTGCTCCGCTCACGGTATACGGCCTTCCAAGCAACCGATGAGCGCGATCCACCCTGCCGTCCAAGAGATGCTGTCGGATCTTGCCGCTGCTGACGACTTCCTCGTCAACATAAACCGGCTTCATCGCCACGACCGAGAATTCGAATTCCTTTCCAAGCTTCAGGAGTTCCTCGATGCTTCCTTCCCGATCACGCCCGAAGTGATGGTCATATCCCTCGATGACCTCGCTCACCCCGGTTCCCTGTACGACGTACCGAAGAAGAAAATCGCGAGACGATTGGCGGGAAAACTCGTACGTAAATTCAATTGCCACGAACAGGTCAACGCCAACCTCCTCGCACAGTTGTTGTCGCTCATCCAAAGTTGTCAGCAGATGGACTGGAGTTCCGCTGAGCACTTCTTTTGGGTGAGGCTCGAAGGTCAAGACGATGCTCCGTCCGCCACGAGCCTGGGCGCGCTCCACGACTTCGCCGATGACCTGACGATGCGCAAGATGCACGCCGTCAAACGATCCGACTGTTACGACCGAGTTCTTCTGGTATTCAACGTCACTAAGTCGGTAGACACGATTCATGATTCTCTTGTCGGGACCTGGCGAACTCCTGTTTAATGGACTCTAGCTGCTGCATCGTGAATGCGTCTCCGATCCGAAAGGGCCCGATCCGTGTGCGCCGCAGTGATCGCAGCGAGGCACCACATCCGAGTGCGGTCCCGACATCATCGACCAGGCTCCGGATGTATGTCCCTTTTGAGCACGCAACGCGAAACTCGACCAGCGGCGGAGTGAATGAACAAATCTCAAACTCTGAGATCTCAATCTCTTTCGACGCTCTCTCGAGTGTTTTCCCCTTTCGCGCATACTTGTAGAGCGGCTTTCCGTGGTGTTTCGCCGCTGAGTACATCGGCGGCTTCTGAAGCTGCCGGCCGACAAACACCTTGGCCACGGAACGAAGCGTTTCAAGTGTCACCGAAGAATAATCGGACCGCTCCATAACCTCAGTCTCAGAGTCAAAGCTCGGCGTTCTCACTCCGAGCTCAAATTTCCCGACGTATTCCTTGTCAAGTCCGACGAATTGATTGAGGCTCTTTGTCTTCTTTCCCGTGCAAAGAATCATCAGACCCGTTGCTTTCGGATCGAGGGTTCCTGCATGTCCTGCCTTCTTGATGCCCAACGCCACGCTGACCCTCCTCACGACATCGAACGAAGTCCAATCTAGGGGTTTGTCGACGAGGAGAACCTCTCCTGCCCCGTTGAAATCACGGGCGTTGCCGGGCACCATGTCACCCTTTTGTTCACTGTTGATCATCGTTCTTGGGTGAATTCTTGTGAATCTGGTTGATGAGATTCTCGATTTTCATAGCGTTGTCCAGCGACTCATCCAGGTAGAAATCTAGTGACGGAGTAAACTTGAGACGAAGGTGTTGGCCGAGCTGCGATCGGACAAAGCTCTTCTCCACTTCCAGATGCGCAAGCGTCTTTTTCTTTCTCTCGGCATCCCCGAAGATGCTCACGTAGACCTTCGCGATCTTTAAATCCGGGCTCATGCGAACCTCCGTCACCGTCACCAGGCCGAATTTTTCCATGGTGAAGTGTTTCTGGACGACTTCACTGATCAACTCCTTGATCAGTGAAGAGACTCTTTCCGTTCTCACCGACATGAGGTTCTCCTGCTACGCGAGTTTCCGTTTTGTCTCAACGATCGTGTAGGCTTCGATGATGTCTCCCACCTTGACATCGTTGAATCCTTCGAGGGCAAGGCCGCATTCGAATCCTTGTTCGACCTCACGGACATCATCCTTGAATCGTTTCAGCGAGGAGAGGCCACCATCGTACACCACCAGCCCGTCTCGCACGACGCGAACTTTGTTGTTTCGTATGATCTTGCCGTCTTGGACGTGGCAACCGGCAATTGTGCCAACTTTTGAGATTTTGAAGATGTCGCGGACCTCCACGGTTGCCAGGACTTGTTCCGAGATTGACGGAGCGAGCATTCCTTCTAGAGCGCTCTTCACCTCATTGATGGCATCATAGATGATGTTGTAGAGACGGATGTCGACTTCCTCAACTTCAGCGAGGCGGCGCGCGTTTAAGTTCGGCCGGACATGGAACCCGATAATGACGGCCCGCGACGCTGTGGCGAGGAGAACATCCGACTCGGAAATCGCTCCAACGCCTTTGTGAATGACCACAACCTGCACCTCGCTCGTTGACAATTTCATCAGGGAGTCCGAGAGGGCCTCGACTGAACCATCCACATCTCCCTTCACGATGATCGGCAAATCCTTGACCTGGCCTTCTTTGATTTGCTTTGAGATATCGTCCAAGGTGATCATACGGCGCTGCCGGAAGTCTTGTTCACGCTTGAGCTGCTGCCGCTTCAGACTGATATCTCGAGTCTCCCGTTCGCTCGCGAGAGCGACGAGCTCGTCACCCGCCTGCGGGATGCCATCGAAACCAATTACCTGAACCGGCTCAGATGGTCGTGCGACTTCGATCCTCCGACCCCGCTCGTCGAACATCGCACGCACGCGCCCGCTCCAGATTCCGCAGATGAACGAATCGCCAATCCTCAACGAACCTTTCTGTATGAGGACGGTGGCGACGATACCCTTCCCCCGGTCGAGCTCTGCTTCAATCACCACGCCGCGGCCAAGTCGATCGGGATTGGCCGTCAATTCCAATACTTCCGCCTCCAGCAGGATTCTCTCCATCAGTTGATCGACATTTGTCCCCTTCTTGGCAGATATCTCGATCGATTGGAATTTCCCACCCCATGCTTCAACAAGTATGCCCTTTTCGGAGAGCTGCTGGCGAATCCGCTCAGGATTCGCTTCGGGTTTGTCGATCTTATTGATGGCGATGACGATCGGGACTCCAGCAGCCTGGGCGTGACTGATCGCTTCGACCGTTTGAGGCATCACGTTATCGTCAGCAGCGACGACCAGGACAACAATGTCGGTTACCTGGGCGCCTCGCGCGCGCATCGCGGTAAACGCTTCGTGGCCCGGCGTATCGAGGAAGGTAATTTGTTTCCCATCCTCCAACGTAACTTCGTACGCTCCGATGTGCTGGGTAATGCCGCCGGCTTCTCCCGCCACGACATTGGAGTTCCGAATATGATCGAGAAGCGACGTCTTCCCGTGGTCGACGTGCCCCATAATCGTGACAACCGGAGGCCTGTACCTGAGCGTCGACGGATCATCCTCAGTATCGGTAAGAATGTCCGCAGTGAACTCGGATTCAAAATCGACCTGAAAGCCGAACTCATCGGCCACGAGGGTGATCGTATCCTTGTCGAGCCGCTGATTGATGGACACCATAATGCCGAGGCTCATGCACTTCTGGATGACCTCGGCGACGGAAACCCGCATCAAATCTGCCAGTTCACCGACCGAGACAAACTCCGTGACGCGGACGCGAGTTCTGTCGCGCTCCCGTTCTTCCAACATGCGCTGCTCTTCCTCTTCGCGTTCGCGTTTTTTCCGTTTGCGAAGCGCCGCGCGTGCACTGAAACTGTCGTCCACCATTTCCGCGAGCGTTTCGCGTATCGCCTTCTCTACCTCCTGTTCATTCACTTCTGCATGGCGGATTTTCTTTCGCTTGCGGCCCTTGAGCTCAACCTCGTCCTCAACGGCAGGCGCTCGCCCCGTCCCCTTCTTCGTCTCCTCACGGACTTTCTTCTTCTTTTTCTTCTTCTTCTTTTTGTCTTCCTCTGTTTCTACGGCTGGCCTCGCTGCGGCCGCTGGCGCTCGCTTTATCTCGATCTTACCTTTGATCGTCAGACCAACGCGCGGACGCGCCATGGCTTCTTCAAGCGGCGAGAGCTTCTTCGGCTTCCTTACCGGAGCATGCTTGGCGACAATGGGTTCAGGCGAAGGAGCAGCCTCGGCGGGCTCGACAACACCCGGCTCTTCCACCGGAGGTGCTTCAGAGGGCGCGCGTTCAATTTCCGACACAGGGGGTGTCTCAACCTCAACCGGCGGCACACCAACAGCAGTTACCTCGGCTGATGAAGCAGCCACTACAGGCGGGGCGGGTGCAGCAACTTCCTCAACCGGCACTTTCTTTTCTGGCTTCTCGACCGTCTCCTTCTTTCGAGACGTTCGGAATTCCTGCAGCTTTCGCTGATGGCGCTCCGCAACATCCTTCTCCTTCTTGAAGTGGGCCATGATCGCTGTCAGCATTTCATCCGTGACAGACGACATATGGCTCTTCACCTCGAATCCTTTCTTGTGGAGAAATTCGATGAGCGTCTCGCTCGAAAGGTTGAGTTCAGTCGCCAGCTTGTAAACCTTGATTTTTTTGGCTGCTGTCTCTGGCATTCAAGCCTCTGCGTGATAATAGGTGGCGTCGTTGATGGCGCGATTCCTATGGCTGTGGTTGCTCTTCATCTTTTGAGACTTCGCTCGGTGCAGTCTGATCGCCTTGTTCGCCTTCGGCCGGCTTCTTCTCTGCTGGTCCTTCGGTTGAATTCTCCGCCTCGCTCGCGCCCTCCTCCTTTGCCGCAGGTTGTGCTCCCGGTGCCTCTTCAGCCTCCTCGATCTCGGCTTCTTCAAGTCCTTTCTTCAGCAACTGAAGGATCTCGTCGATCTTCTCTCGTTCGATACCCAGCGTCCCGACGAGCTCCTCCGCCGATGTGTCAATCACATCTTTGACCGTCTCATATCCCTCATCGAAGAACTTATGGAAGAGAACATCACCAAGTTCCTCGCGGAACTCTGACAGATCCATGTCATACTCCTCTTCCTCACCGCCTTCTTTGATAAGCTGAATGTCATACCCCGTGAGCTTCGAAGCTAATCGAACGTTCTGACCGTTCTTGCCGATGGCCAGGGATACTTGGTCGGCCGCGACGGTCACCATCGCTTTCTTGTTCTCCTTGTCGAGTTGCATCTCTTTGAGCTTTGACGGCGAGAGGGAGCGCGTAATGAACATTAAGGGGTCATCGCTCCAGTTGATCACATCGATGTTCTCGTTGTTGAGTTCGCGGACAATCGCATGAATGCGCACGCCCTTCATTCCCACGCATGCACCGACCGCGTCAATGCGGTCGTCGTGGGAGAGGACTGCGATCTTCGCCCGGTCACCTGGCTCGCGCGCAATCGCCTTAATCTCAATGATGCCGTCGTAAATCTCCGGGATCTCGATCTCAAAGAGCCGCATGAGGAATTGAGGGTCGGTGCGTGAGACAATGACGACCGGGTTACCAGCCCCCTTACGCACCTCTTTCACCACAGCGCGAATCGTATCGCCCTTTTTGTAGCGCTCTTTGTAGATCTGCTCACTCCGAGGAAGTATGAGCTCATTGCGATTGTGGATGACGAGAATCTCGCCCTTTCCCTTGCGGATTTGATAAATCTCGCCGACGACGATTTCACCCAAGGCGCTCGTATATTCGCTATAGATGGCCTCTCGCTCAATTTCTTTGATGCGTTGGTTGAGGTTCTGTTTCGCGCTAATGACGAGGCGTCGGCCAAAGGTGTCGAGGGGAACGATTTCGACATACTCCTCGCCAATCTCGATATCTTCACCCGAACGGCGGCGAGCCTCCTTCAAATCGATCTGTGCGACGGGGTCTGTCGCGGTCTCGACGACCTCGCGTTCGAGATAGATTTCGATGTCACCCTTGTCCATGTTCACCACGACATCGAACTTGACAGTCGGCCCGTACTTCTTGCGAACCATCATGCCAAAGATGTCCTCGACGATCCCGACCAGAATGTCCTTGTCGATCCCCTTCTCGCGAACCATCTGGGCAAATGATTCGACAATTTCGTGATTCATTTCATCCTCCGAACAATAAACTCTCTGCAGAACAAGCTACCAGGGCAGCTCTTCTTTTGATTCGACAATCAGTGAAAAGTCCACCGACACGGCATCGCCGGTATCGGGCGCAAACAGTAAAGTATTTTCCGAGTCGGCCACGAGCTTCCCCACGAAAGAAGCCCGCTCTCCATTTTTCAGATACGTGACCTTGAACCGTCTTCCAATGTTTTTCTTGTACTGTCTCAGGTATCGCAGCGGCCTGTCCATTCCGGGCGAAGAGACCTCAAGCCTATAGGAGCTTTGAAAAATCCCTTCGGCGTCGATCATCCGACCAAGATCTCGGCTCACCTCAGCACACTCCGCGATCGTTATCCCGCGGTCGGTGTCGAGGAAGATCTGGACGAGCCGCGTTCCTCGGTCGTGACGGAGAACAATGTCAACCAGAAACGCGTTGTGCCGCTCGAGGAGCGGAACCAGCATTTCCTGCAATTTCTGTCTGATTTCGACCATAGGATCTTCGTAACAAAAAAAATAGCCCGAAAAGGCGGGCTATCTTTACAGCGAGGTATACGAATATAACTATTCAGCCTCCAACATGCAAGGAGAATAGCATCAGAAATTCGTCAGCACTTCTTGTTCCTTGTAGAAGTCCGCAATGATTTCGGCAGCTTTCACCGGGTCGTCGGTGACACGGAAAAGATCCATATCTGAGGCGGAAAGATTGCCTTCCCCCAAGACAACCTCTCGAAGCCACGTGATCAACCCTTTCCAGTACTCCGAGCCTATGAGAACAATTGGAAATGCCTTTGTTTTCTCCGTCTGAATCAGCGTGACGGCCTCAAAGAACTCATCCAAGGTCCCAAAACCTCCCGGCAAAACGACAAAACCGTGGGCGTATTTCACGAACATCACTTTACGGACAAAGAAGTGTCTGAAGGTTGCAAGACGACGTTTGTCGATGTAGCGATTGGCGTTTTGCTCGAACGGAAGCTCGATGTTCACGCCGACTGATGCGCCCCCTTGTTGCTGCGTACCTTTGTTCGCCGCTTCCATGATGCCGGGCCCAGCTCCCGTGAGGATGTTGAAACCGCGTTTGACGAGCTCACGCGCGACCTGTACGCCGAGATCATAATATTTGGTCCCTGGCTTCGTCCGCGCCGATCCAAAAATCGAGACCAGGCGGTGCTGTTGCGACAGCAGCGTGAAGCCATCGACGAATTCGGCCATCACACGAAAGATGCGCCAGATGTCATCCTGAGCGTTGATGAGCGATCGAAGTTGCGTGTCCTGCCTCAGATCATGTGCAGAAGGTTCTTTGAGGTTGTCCATATGAGCATGATCGATTCGTGTTGAATTGTTTCTGAAAAGCAGCTTTCAGATTGCGAGGGCTTTCCTGAGCATGTGATTTACATGCGCAGCCCCGTGAGTTGTCGGAGCATCGTGTGTGAAGTGTTGAATGGATCAAGCCAGCAGTAGAAGCCGTGGTTCGGCACACTCGTGAGAGGCGCGGCAGAAAAGCGCGGCTACACCTCAGCAGAAGGCCAGAGGATCTCGCAGTCGGACCCTTCAAACTGCTGAACAAGCTTTCGAAAGTCATCGCCTACGGTCTTGGGGCGATTGGTGCGCTCATCGAGCCAGACGAGATAGGCCACGTTCCGCGCCACAAGCTGACCGGTGGCGCCTTTCTCGATGACGCCTTCCATCGCAAAGCTCGACTCTTTGATGAACGACAATCGCGTATACACATCCAGAACTTCGTCGAAAAAGGCTGCTGATTCATAGTCAATCTCATTTCGAACGAGCACAACCTTCGCATCCCGCTGAATGGACTGGATATCCACTCTCGCCCCGATGTGTTTCAGATACTCGATCCGCGCCACTTCGAAGTACAGGAGGTAGTTGCCGTTGTGCACGATCCCCTGCCAATCGACCTCGTAGTTGCGGACCCGAATTTGGTACTTGTGCTTGAACTTCTTCCTGTCAATCATACACTCAATCCTTAAACGTGCTGGCAAGAATGCGGGCTGCGGCCTTCACCTGCTCCATCGTCACGTCCATATGGGTAACGGCCCTGAGCGAAGTGTAGCTCGAGTCGGTCAGCAGTACTCCTTTCGAGCGAAGAAGGGCCAGCGCATCGGCAGTGGGCAAGCCTGTTTTACCGATGTCGAAGATCACCATGTTTGTTTGGACGGATTCGAGATCCAACGCGAGGCGGGGAATCTTGGCAACCTCAAAAGCAAAAACTCGCGCTTTCTCGTGATCTTCGTGAAGTCGCTCGATGTGATTCTCGAGCGCAAATAACGCTCCGGCCGCAATAATCCCGACCTGTCGCATACCGCCGCCAAAAATCTTCCGAAACCGGCGGGCGCGCTGAATGAGTTCCTCGGATCCGACGAGCGCCGAACCGACCGGAGCCCCGAGGCCTTTCGAGAAACAGACCGACACGGAATCGAAGTATTGCGCATATTCCCGCGGATGGATCCCCGTTGCTACCCACGCGTTCCAGAGTCGCGCACCATCAAGGTGCATCTTGATTCCTACCGCCCTGGCGAAATCACGAATTCTCTTGATCTCCTCTACGGGATAAATGGTCCCACCTGCACGGTTGTGAGTGTTTTCAAGACAGATGAGCGCGGTGCGCGGCATGTAGTACGCTGAAGGTCGCACAGCTGGCGCCAGCTGCTCTGCTCGCAGGACCCCCCGACTTCCTCGAATGACGTGGAGTTGAACGCCCGACAGCATCGATGGCGCGGCAGTCTCATAATGGAAGATGTGGGAGTCCTGCTCAACAATGACCTCCTCGCCTGGTTGCGTCTGCGACTTGATCGCAACTTGGTTTGCCATGACCCCGGACGGCACGTAGAGTGCAGCCGGTTTGCCGAGAAGCTCGGCGACGCGCTGCTGCAAGAGGTTGACGGTGGGATCCTCCCCAAACACATCGTCGCCAACCGGGGCCTCGGCCATCGCTTTGCGCATAGCGGGCGTAGGTCTCGTGATCGTGTCACTTCGCAGATCGATGAAATCCGTGCTCATGGTGTTTCTTCTTTCCGTGATCGTGGAATGAGAGCCAGAAGAATGAAGACCGCGCTGCAGAGGAGACAAGCCTGGGCAAAGAGGTCTCCGTGCGAGGCGTAGAATGTCAATTCATCGCTCGCCTGTATTTCGCCATCAAACGCCGCCGCGGAGTAGAGAGCTGTTTCGTAGTGAACTCTTCCGGCGGGATCAACGAGACCCGAGATGCCGCCGTTGGCAGCCCGGATGATCCATCTGCGGTTCTCGATCGCTCGAAACGACGCGTAGCTGGCATGCTGATACGCGCCAGACGTGTTTCCCCACCAGCTGTCGTTCGTAATAATCACGAGGAATTGCGCCCCTCGCCCAACGAACAGCCTCACGAAGTTCGGATAGACCGATTCGTAGCAGATCATTCCCGCAAATGTGACCGATCCTCCCCCCCTCAGCGGCAAGAAAAAGGCGACCGTGTCTTGCCCCTTTCCCCAACTGCCGATGCCGACGTTCCACCTGAGCGGTTCGATGAGGAAGCGAAACGTCTCTGCGTACGGGATGCGTTCTGCAAACGGGACGAGTACCATTTTCTTATAGATCGGGCCGGCGGGTTGTCGCGGAACCAAGAGCATTGCCGAATTGAAATCCTCGTAATAGATCTGATAAGATCTGACGCGGTTCGCAGTAACCGGCGCCGACGCAGAATCATAAAACCGCGTCCACGGCAGCCCCGCGAAGACCGGGATGCCGATGGAATCGAGGCTAGCTCGTAATGCTGACCAGTATGAGGAGTACTGTGGCAGGAGAATCTGCAGGGGTATGGCGGTTTCAGGCCATACGATCAGATCAAGACCTCGAGAACTGAGGGATTTGGACTCTCTCACATATTGCGCAAGCTGCAATTCGTACGAATCAAGCTTCGAGGCATAACCCTGCCCCCACTTCTCCCACGGATCAATGTTGGGTTGCACCACGCCGACTTTGAGCGTTGGGCCCACGGGTTCCTTTCTATATCGTGCACTGAGAAATCCACCAACAAGCCATGGTCCGACATATGCGAGAACTAGCAGACAGAACATGACTACTGTTTGCGGTGCACGCAGTCTCCACCTCCCCGTCGCAAGGTTGGTGACGAGAACGAAAGCGAGGGCATTGAAAGCGATGATGATGAACGAGAGACCGTACACCGATGTGTACTCGGCAATCTGAATCCGGTGCAGGTCGTATGCCTGGCTGTTCCCTAGTGTAATCCAAGGGAAGGAGAACTCGCTCAATGAATGGGAATACTCGTATGCAATCCACAAGAACGGAAAAGCGAGAAGGCCGGCGAAAGAGCCTAAGCGCCGACGCACAATCAAAAAAAGGACAATCGGTAACCAGTAGAAAAACGGATGGATCAACAACAACGCGCCTCCAGCAGTCATCATCCATGGGTCATTACCGTGGGTGAATCCACCGGTCCAATACACGGTGGCACAATGGAAGACGAGCATCATCAGATAGGAATAGCGAAGGATCCTCCATGTGCTGTCAAGGATTTCGATGAGAAGGAAAAACGGAACAAGCCCGACGTACGCAAGAGAATAAAACGGCGATGGAGGGAAGGCAAACCCGAGCATCGCGCCGGACAGAATCGCGAGGGCAAGCCGGTGGCGCAGGCTTGTGCCGGGAAATGCTCTCAGATCTGGAACGGGGGTCATGGATAATGTCGCCGAAGTTTCCTCTCCATCAACCATGTTTCTCCTGCCCTGAAGAAAAGGATGACGAGAGATCCACAGATCATACCAATGATCGCGCCAGCCAGAACATCGGACGGGAAGTGGACGCCAACATAAATGCGCGAAAAGGCCACAATTGATGCGAAGGAAAAGAACGCCCAGGTCCACCGGGGAAGAAAGTACGAAAGAACAATAGCCCCGGCGAAGTTGTTGACTGCGTGCGACGAGGGAAACGAGTAGCCACTTCCGCAGCTCACGAGCAAGTGAACATTTGTGAGCACCTGGCAGGGTCGGGGTCGGTCAACGAGATGCTTCAAGAAGGAGCTGTTGAACTGATCGCTGAATGCTATGGCAGGAATCAACAGAAGCGCAGCAATCCGACCACCTTTCCCTCCTTTGAAAACAAGCAAAAGCCACAGGAGGCCGACGGCAAGGAGAGCCGTGGGATTCTTGTTCAGATCGGTGACAAACGGCATCACGACATCGAAGACGGTGTTTTGAAGAGTCTGATTACACACTTGGAACAGGCTTCGGTCAAGGCTGTACAGAAAGTCGATCAAGCAGTCTTCCTCTTGCAGTGGGCGTCAACGGGGAGCGCTTGGAGTATTTGTCGTGCCAGATCTCTTATACAGATAGCGAGCGACGAGGATGAGAACAACGACGATAACGATCGTCGTAACAGTCTTGCTATAAGTCTCCAGATAGAAACTGATTGCCTGCCAATTTTGTCCGAGTTTTTGGCCGGCGATGAGCAAGATGGCATTCCAAACCAGCGCGCTCAGAAACGACAGAATCGTTGTCTTTAGCAAGGAAAGCTCGGACATACCTGCAAAGAACGAGACGACAGCCCTCGTGCCGGCAAGGAATCGGTTGGCGACAATTACGAAATACCCATAACGCCGAAACCATACTTCAACTTTCAGTACGCTTTCTTTGGGAAGGAACTTTATCCTCCCCGCCTCGATAATCTTGTCACCAAACCAGTCACCGATCTTGTACATCGACAAGAACCCAATGGTGCTGGCAACAGTAGCCAGTAACAATGCGGAGGTGAAGTCAATAGTCCCCAACCCGACAAGGGAGCCTGCGAACACAACGACGACATCGCTTGGAAAAGGGGGAAAAATGTTCTCAATGTAGGCGATTGCCGCTACAGCGATGTAAACCCAAATTGGATTGAGCTGCGCCAGATTGTTGATGAATTCTTCCACGAGAAATGTCTAAGGTACTTCAGCGGCAAGAATAGTGGCAACTGCCAAAGCTGCGCATCCTTCACCCCGACCAACGAATCCCAGGCGTTCATTGGTGGTGGCTTTGATCGAAACGTGGGATCTCTTCATGCCAAGAGAGCGCGCGATGTTCCGCTTCATCTTCGCTATATGTGACAGGACTTTTGGCTCTTGAAGGATGAGTGTCGAATCGATGTGAAAAACCGCGAATCCTCTGACTTTGAGCATCTTCCCGACACGGTCGAGCAACACGAGGCTTGAGATATTCTGGTATTTACGACTCGTGTTGGGGAAATGTTTCCCGATGTCGCCCAAGCCTGCCGCACCCAGCAACGCATCGCAAATGGCATGCAGTAACACGTCGGCATCTGAGTGGCCAAGCAGGCCGCGGCGAGAGCGGATACGAACTCCACCGAGCACAAGCCGCCTCCCCTCACTGAATCGGTGGACGTCGTACCCTATTCCGACGTGAGGAATTCCTTGAACGTTCTTAGCGAACTTCAAATCCTATGTACCTTTCCTGGAATTCCTTCCATTCAATCCTGAGGTCTTTCACATAGGCCGATCGTGGCCCCACTTTCACCTCTTTGATCAGCTCTTCAAGGAGTGATCGGTCTCCGTATGCCTCGATTTCCACATCGCCATCGTACAGGTTACAAACGAATCCTGACAGACTGAGCTTCGTCGCCTGTCGCCAGACGAAGTAACGGAATCCCACTCCTTGAACCATGCCCTGGACAATGATGTGAACCCCTACCTGCATCGCACAACGAAAGTACGAGTTCTAGAAGTGAAAATCAAAGAGATTGTTCGGTTTGCTGCGATTCATTGTCAAGAGCATCGATCATGGACATCGCGGGATGCATGGTTTTGCCTGTGAGTCGCTCGTTATTCGCTAATACATCCCTCACGGTGCGGGCTGGGACGCCAATCCTGAGCGCTCCTCGGAGATGAGAGAACAGCCGACGTTGGTAACCTCCCGTCGCGAGAAGAACAACAATCACCAATTCCCGCTCCTGAAGAGATAATCCCGAGCGTGAGAAAATGCGGCCGTATGCATCTTCGACAATTCTGTAGGGCAACTCAGGGTGGAGATCTTTAAGTCGTTTCAGTATGCGCGGAACCTGGCTTCCGTAAATGCGGTGGAAGATACGCAAACCGCGATGAGCAAATGTCTTCCGATCAACGCGACTGGGCTGGGAGTTTTTGCCGGCGGGACTGATTTTATCGAGGTCCTCGAAGGCATCGAGCATCGCCGGATACCCGAGGAAAAGTGACAAGTGAAGGAAGAGTTCGGAAAAAAATGCTCGGGGCAGCCGGTATCGAGTGATCGCATTGCGCAAACTCTTCGCAGCCTCCTCCCTTCTTCCAAGAGCATACAGTGCGGCTATCTTGGTGCTCACACGAATTCGCGGGGTCAGGGTGTGTCTCTGGCTGCGCATAGCGAAAGGTTCCTTCAAAACAACAAAAGGGACGAGGCCCATCTTCGTCCCTTTCGATTCTCCTGCTACCGTATGAAGCACATCTTCAGATATGCTCTCGGAAGATCGGAGTGCCCGGAGCGAGACTTGAACTCGCATGCCCTTTCGGGCGCCGCCCCCTCAAGACGGTGTGTCTGCCAGTTTCACCATCCGGGCAATGGCAAATCGAAAATGAAATCTCAAAATGCAAAAAGAGAAAATGGGGTCAAACAGATTTTTACTTTATCATTTTTGATCTATTTTTGTGAGCGTGGATGGAATCGAACCATCGACCCTCTGCTTAAAAGGCAGATGCTCTACCTCTGAGCTACACGCCCAACCAGCACAATAGAAACACTGAGGTAACACCGATGTGCACTAGAATATAGCCAAATCCATCTGGATTTTCAAGGCATCAGCTGTCGTGTCGTTCTGCTCGCGGCTGAGCGGGAGTCGCGACCTCGCTCGACGTCTTGTCGGACTTGCTACGATAAAGAATACCCAGCGGTACGATCACGCAGTAGCCCAGAACAAGAAGAATGGGTGCCACGACAAGAGGTAACGTTCCATCCCATGGCTCCTGTGCGAGCGCGACATAACCCAGAATGATCGTGAGCAGGCCTACTCCCAAGATCTGGTAGTTGCTTTTTGTGAACGGCAGGCTTACCGGATGTCCTTTTCGTTTGGGTGCAACTTTGGAGGCAACTCGTGCCATAGCGATCTCCTTACCCTCCCCCGTAATAAAAAGCCCAGCGTTGGGGGGTACGCCGGGCTTGACCGTTGAATGACGACAGTCAGGGGAGTAACCGTCGTCTAGGTCAAGGTCAAATTTACATCATTTCCCGATAATGTCAAGTGCAACGTACGGACGTCTAAGACCAGGAACGTAGTCCGGTAACGAGTTTTCCATCAACCAATTGCAGAACCCGATCTGCCCTTTTGGTCAGATCAAGATTATGCGTCGCAATCACAAATGTCAGACCCCGCTTCTCCGCCAGGTCCATGAGCAACTGGTGAAGTCTAAGGCCATTTTGTTCATCGAGATTTCCCGATGGCTCATCGGCTAACACAAGCTGGGGATCATTCATCAGCGCTCGGGCAACAGCGACGCGCTGCTGCTCTCCTCCCGAGAGCTCATTTGGTTTGTGGTCAAGGCGTTCTTCAAGCCCAACCTCCTGAAGCAGTGCCGCGGCCCTCGTGCTCGCCTCCTTCATCAGTTCTCCTTTGATGAGCGCCGGCATTGCCACATTCTCGAGCGCCGTGAACTCTGGAAGCAAATGATGAAACTGGAAGACGAACCCGAGTTTGCTGTTGCGAAATTGCGCAAGCTCCTCCTCGGACAACACGCTCAGGTCGAGGCCGTCGACATACACCTTACCTGACGTCGGTCGGTCGAGCCCGCCCAATAAATGGAGCAGCGTGCTCTTCCCCGAGCCCGATGGACCGACAACGACGACGATTTCACTTTGTCGCACGTCCATATCGACGCCCTTGAGAACCTGTAGCTTGAGATCCTTCCCCATCAGGAATTCTTTGTGCAGCATTTCTGCACGAAGCAACGTCTTTTTTTCAACTATTCCCAACGAATTGCCTCCACGGGTATAAGGTTCGCAGCGCGCTTTGCAGGATAGAGGGCCGCGAGAGAACACAATCCGATTGCCGTTATGGTGACGACGAGGACATCGAGCAGTTGAATATCCACGGGAATTGCAGGGATGATGTACACTGTGGGATCGAGCGGGAAGAGGTGATACTTTTCCTGTAAGAAGACAAGAAGCAGACCCAGTCCGAGCCCCAGAAGGCTGCCAAGAACGCCGACGAAGACGCCTTCGAACATGAAAATGCGAATGATGCTTCTGTCAGTGGCCCCCATCGCCTTGAGCACACCAATGTCCCGGGTTTTCTCGATGACGGACATCGTCAGAGATCCGAGCAAGTTGAAAGATGCCACACCGACGATCAGGCACAAGATGATATACGCCATCCATCGTTCGATCTTCATCACCGAATACAGGTCACGGTGAAGATCGTACCACGTCATCACCCGGAATGATGATCCAAACTTGTCGAGCAGCATTCCCTTGAAACGATCTGAGCGGTCGATGCTTCGAAGTCGCAGCTCCACGCCACTGATATTCTTTCCCATACCGAAGAGTGACCGCGCAGCATCCAGCCCCACGAACGCATAGTATGAATCGTACTCTTTGTTGTTCGATTCGTAGATACCAACGACGCGGAAGCGCCGAATCAACGGCTGGCCCAGCTGTAGCAACGCGGTTTCGGACCCGGCGAGGCTCACAACCGACAACGTATCGCCGACTACTGCTCCGAGGCGATCCGAAAGTGTCAGCCCGAGGATGATTCCGTTCCGGTTACGCCCGTCGAAATCGAGATTGCCGAGAACAATTTTGTCTTTGAGGCCCGAGACGGCCGCAATACGCTCGGTCTCAATGCCTTTGACGTTGATGACACGATTCAGATTGCGAGACACAACAACTGCTTTACCGACTGCAAATGACGCCACCCCTGCAACGTCACCCTGTCGTGAGGCATATGCGATGATCGGCTCATAGCTTGAGACATCCGTCTGCTTCGGGCTCTCGATGCGCAGATGGGGATCGAAATTGACAAGGATCGATGTCACCAGCCCGCCGAACCCATTGAACACAGAGAGGACAACGATCAACGCTGCGACACCGATCATGACTCCGATGACGGAAATGATCGAGATCACGGTCACAAGTCCGACTTGTCGCTTTGAGACAAGATAGCGGAGCGCTATGGAACGTTCGACACTCATGAGCCGAAGCGAATCATTCTTACGGGGTCGCGATTCGCCGCCAGCCGCGATGGAATCAATGACGAGAGAAAACACATTATGAGCGTCAGAGCGCTCACAATGGCGAAACTCGCAATGTTCATGTCGATGGGAACATGTGTCATGTAGTAAATGCCGGCCGGCAAGGAAATCACGCTGTATTTCATCTCGAGCCAGCAGAGCACGAAAGCCAGCACATTGCCGAAGATCGTGCCGAGCACGCCAATGAACATGCCTTGAATCAGGAAGATGTGCATGATCTTTTTGCGGTTTGTGCCGATCGCGCGCAGGATGCCGACCTCTTTGGATTTCTCCATGACCATCATCAAAAGTGTGCCGACAATGTTAACGGTTGCGACGACCACGATGAGACCAATGATGATGGGAATTGGTTTCTTCTGGAGCTCGATCCATGTAAAGAGGTTGCGATTCATCTGGTAGGTCGTTCGAGCATAGTAGGGATAGCCGAGCTCTTCAGGAATCTGACGTGCCAAACTGCCTAGTTTGTCCAGATCCGTGACGAGAATGTCAAAGCCGGAAACCATGGGCCCGACCGCGAAGAGACGTTGAGCGTTCCTGATGTTGACGTAGACGTACGTCTCGTCGTAATCCGCCATCCCTGTTTCATACAAGCCCATTACCTCGAATTGCATGACACGCGTTTGTGACAAGGAGAGCGATGAACCGCCAAGCGAGAGCAACAGGATGCGATCACCTACGTGCACCTCGAGCTTCTGCGCAAGGCGCCGTCCAAGAATGATTCCCTCGACGCCTTTTTCTCGCGCGCCCAGGCGATACGCTCCTTCGACCAGCCTCTGCTTCGCAGCGGAGATGTCATTCTTTGGATCGACACCTTTGATCAACACTCCATCAGTTGCTGCGGCAGATCGAATCATTCCTTCTCGGGAGAGATACGGTGCCATCTCCAGGACCTCGGGATATCGAGATTTCACGAGCTGCATGGCTTGGGTGGGATTGCTCAGGAGCTGATTCTGGAAGGCGATAAGCTGCATGTGAGCAGTGAAGCTCACGACATTTTCTTTGATTGTCCTCTCAAACCCGCTGAGGACCGATAATGTGATGATGAGTGCGGCAACGCCGAGCGTCACGCCGACGACCGCTATGAGTGTGATGAAGGAAACGAAACCACGATGGCGGCGAGAACGCAAATAGCGAAGGGCAATGAACATCGAAACTGGCATAGTGGACTTTGGAGACCTGTCAGGATTTGCCGAGAAAGTTACTTCTTTGTTCCCCATTGCAGGAGATAACTTTTAATAAAGTCGTCAAGCTCACCATCCATGACGGATTGAACGTCGCTTGTTTCCCTGCCCGTTCGGTGGTCCTTTACCAGCGTGTACGGTTGAAACACGTACGACCGGATCTGGCTCCCCCATTCGATTTTCTTCTTGGAGCTTTCGATCGCACTGAGCCGAGCTTCTTCTTCCTCCCGCCTGAGCTGGTAGAGACGCGATTTGAGCATCTTCATCGCACGCTCGCGGTTCTGAAATTGCGATCGCTCCTGCTGGCATGCGACCACGATGCCCGTCGGGAGGTGCGTAATGCGAACGGCGGTCTCTACCTTGTTGACGTTCTGGCCGCCTTTTCCGCCCGATCGATAGGTGTCGATCTTGATATCGGGGGGATTGATCTCGATTTCAACATCATCTTCGATCTCCGGATAGACAAAAATCGAGGCAAATGACGTGTGCCGGCGCGCATTTGCATCGAAGGGAGAGATCCGCACAAGCCGGTGGACGCCACTCTCTGCCTTCAGATAGCCATAGGCGTATTTACCGATGACTTCAATGGTTGCGCTCTTAATGCCGGCGCCTTCTCCCTCAAGCATATCAGCCAGATTGACCTTGAACCCCTTCTGCTCGCACCATCGGGTGTACATCCTGAGGAGCATCTGTGCCCAATCTTGCGATTCCGTGCCTCCAGCTCCCGAGTGAATCGTCAGAAGCGCGTTTTTCTCGTCGTCCACTCCCCCGAGCATGTTCTTGAGCTCCAATGACCCGATCTCCTGTTCGAGCTTCTTGAGGTCATTGACGATTTCCTCGACGACATCCTTCTCGTTGCTTTCCTCTGCAAGCTCGATGAGCATTCCGGTATCTTGCGCCAGCGAATTCAACCTGCCCCACGAATCGATCCAGTCTTTCCTCAAGTTGATTTCCTGCAGGACCTTTTGTGCTGCGGTGTTGTCACTCCAGAAGTTCGGCTCATGAGTCTTGACCTGCAGCTTTTCGATTTCAGCTTCCTTCTTATCGAGGTCAAAGATACCCCCTCAGAGAGGCGAGTCTCTCTTTTTGTTCCTCCAGCTTTTCCTTCAATTCCTCAAACATAGTTAGATTCTCATTTCCTCTTCCACATCAATTTCCATTCGAAGCAATGCTGCGCTCAGCGTCTTGCCCTGCGCGTCGTTCTTCAACGATTTTGTTCCGCCGCCCCCCAGCGCCTGATGCAAGAGAAAGTTCAGTGCCCACAAGTTTGGCAGTTCATACCGCTCGACATTTCCCTTCACAATTCCTTCAAAATGTTTCTGGACGCGATCCGCCGTCACGTACTTTCGGATCAGCGGATAATATTCTTCTTTCAGCGCGATCAACCCAACATTGGCTGTATCCCCTTTGTCCCCAGAACGAGCGTGACAGATCTGTCGAAGCTGAACTCTCATGGCTCCTACGCTTGCTGGACAATCACTCTCGGTGTGACAGCGCTTTTGGGAATCAGCGCCGGCCAATATGAAACGACCTCGCTTGGTTTCGGCCTGCCTCCTGCGAACCCGGTAACACCTGGAGGACCTGTGAGAATAAGCGGCGCGATTTCCTTTCCAAACCGCTCAACATCGGTATGGCTCTGGCTCCGCACCCCGATCCGCAACACGACCTCATTGACAACATTCGGCACCTCGGCAATCGGGCCGTGACAGGAGTTCAGTCCCAAAAACTCTGTGTTGATCTCTTCGAACGCCAACCCCGCATCACTGAGGCGCGTGCGGAGCACCTCATCGGCGCGGCGAGCCTTTTCTAACGCATCCGGCCAAGCGAACGTCAGCGTGCCAACTGCTGTGTAGCCATCGTGGTATGACATCGAGACCTTGTAGGTGTCCGTCGCTGGCCTTCCTTTAACACCAGACAACCTGACTCTGTCTTTTCCCTCTTGCTGGAGGGTAATAGTCGTGAAGTCGGCAGTCACGTCGGGGGTTACGTACCGCGTCGGATCACCGATCTCATAGAGGAGCTGCTCCTTCACGGTCTGCACGGTCACCATTCCACCGCTTTGTTCATGCTTCGTGATGACGATTTCGCCGTTTGGGTACGATTCGGCAATGGGAAAACCGATATGAGCAATGTCGGGAACGGACTCCCAATCGGCGCTGAAGTTTCCTCCACTCGCCTGCCCTCCACATTCCAGTATGTGTCCCGCGATGGTTCCACTCGCCAGTCTGTCCCAATCATCTTCAGGCCAGCCAAACTCATACGTCATCGGCGCGAGCGTGAGTCCTGTATCTGTTGTCCTTCCAGTGATAACGATGTCCGCGCCTCGCCGCAGCGCTTCAACGATGGGAGCCGCCCCAAAGTAGACATTCGCACTCAGGATCTTATGCCCGACGGTCTCGATCGGCTCGCCAGTATCCATGTTGCTCAGGTTGATACCGCGACGGTGAAGTTGACCTATTCG
>Ga0315284_10002400_pt1 | contig 26857 bp, 28 predicted proteins | sample YL17G09_16_MG_FD_203696 | JGI IMG/M metagenome (GOLD analysis project Ga0315284, IMG submission 203696) | Sediment microbial communities from Yellowstone Lake, YNP, Wyoming, USA - YL17G09_16 | ecosystem: Environmental > Aquatic > Freshwater > Lake > Sediment | place: USA: Wyoming | collected...
GATCAATTGGAAGTACTGGATCTATTGGACCACAAGGTCCTACAGGGACTATCGGATCAACTGGACCAACCGGTCCGCAAGGACCAACAGGAACTATTGGACCAACTGGTGTAACTGGACCACAAGGTTCTCAAGGAGCGACAGGATCTATCGGACCTCAGGGTCCAACTGGAACTATTGGAAGTACTGGTCCAACTGGTCCTCAAGGACCAACAGGAAGCATTGGAAGTACTGGATCTATTGGACCACAAGGTCCTACAGGGACTATTGGACCAACTGGTGTAACTGGACCACAAGGTTCTCAAGGAGCGACAGGATCTATCGGACCTCAGGGTCCAACTGGAACTATTGGAAGTACTGGTCCAACTGGTCCTCAAGGACCAACAGGAACTATTGGACCAACAGGTGTTACTGGTCCACAAGGATCTCAAGGTGCAACCGGATCTATTGGACCTCAGGGTCCAACAGGTACTATTGGAAGTACAGGACCAACTGGACCTCAAGGTCCTACGGGAAGCATTGGTCCAACCGGTTCTATTGGTCCAGCTGGAGCTGGTGGCTCTCCATTAGTAATATTTGATGACGATTTATTTATTGGTCCAGCTATTGGAGTAAATTTTAAAGGAGCAGGAGTAAGTTCAGTATTTACACAAACTGCTACTGGACCAATGGCTATAGTAACTATTCCTGGTGGAGCTGGAAGTGCGTCTCCAGTAATGATTTATGATGGCGGAATATTTATAGGACCAGCCGCAGCTATAGATTTTGTTGGGTCAGCAGTTACAGCAACATTTACTCAAACTGCAACTGGACCATATATTTCAATAAATACTTTAGATTTCGTTTCCAGTGGCAGTATATTTGGAGATATTTTATTAAAAGGAGATTTACAAGGAACAGGATCTGTTGCATCTGGTCCTAGAATAAGCTCTATTCAAGGTAATGGAAGCGGAGCTATTAATATTCCTACCACTTCTTATTTTGTATATGGACAATCTGCGGCTAATGCTTCTGGATTTATGAGATTTTCTAATAATGGCACTAGTGACCAAAGATTAATGTCATATATCAATCAGCTTGGTGTTACATATAATATTTTAAGTATATTTCCAGATTCTATAGATCTTATGTTTGGAGATGTTAATAAAGCCAATACATTAACTAGATTTAATACTTCAGTAACTCAATTTCAAGATGGTAATGGGTCTTATTTATCAATTGATTCTACTGGAAGAGTAATTACTTCTTTTATTGAAACAATTCAATTTGGATCAGCTGTTGTTAAAGCAACTATTAAACAATCAGATCAACAAGCAAATACAGTTGCACCAGATGATTTATTAATTATATCTCAAGGACCATTCGCTACAGCAACTGCAAATAGAAGAAAACCTGGTGATATTAACTTAATGATTCCCGCTCCAGTTGGAACTAATTTCTATGGCGGAATTAATATGCATGTCGGAGGATCTGGAGTACCAACTGGTGGACCAGTTATACGTGTTACTAGAGACCAATTTGGTGCCCCAGTTACTAGATTCTTAAGTAAAGCTAGTGGAACTATGAATTTCCAAGTTGCATCTACAGTAGCTTCATTTGCTATAGTTTTCCCTGGAACTGCGCCTGCTTCTGGTTATGTATTACAATCAATTGATACTATTGGAAATTTGAATTGGGTAGCTGCGGCAGGTTCTCAAGGCGCTCAAGGATCTCCTGGTGTTACTGGCGCTACAGGTCCAACAGGAGGCGTTGGTCCAACAGGAGGCATTGGAACTACTGGACCAACTGGACCAAGAGGCGCAACTGGAGCTGTCGGATTTGCAGCAATGCCATTTGCACAGTCAGTATTTAGCGGAATAAGGCAGCCAACTTCAACAGTTTTTACAGGCATCCCAAGTTCTTATATAGGATTAACAACAGACATTTTAACAAATACTATATGGGATATGAATGCTTCAATCAGTTCAATTGATATCCCTGGTGGCTCTGGAGTTATTAATAATTGGATTGAATATGGAATTGTTGTTGATAATATAGCTGGACCTGTTAGAAAAGGATCTTTCGGAACAGGCATACACAATATTTCTGCCCAATATAACATGCAATTATCACCAGGTAATCATACTGGATATATTCAATGGAGAATTCCAACTGGACTTAAAGCTAATACGCTCCAATCAGGACAATTAAGAGCAATAGCATTAGAAGGAGCGGTAGGAGCAGTAGGACCACCAGGAGTACAGGGATCCAATTCAGATTTATTATTTAGTGCAGATGTATCTTTAATACATACGGCAACTGGAACATTTAATGGCTCTGGAATGTATACAAGTTCTGGAGCAGAAGATTGGTATCAAGTTGAATTTAAAACAAAATCATTTCAAGGTGGACAATCTACTACATCATTATTATCTGCTGGAACATCTGGAGGAGGAAATGATTTAATAGCTGGACCTACAGGTATGGCTATGATTACACCAAGTACAGCATTAGAAACTAGATTTGGTAATTTAATAAGTCAACGTGGTTTATCTTTTGACTCTACTAAAGGATATGTATTTGAAGTAACTTCGGCTAACCCAAAAACATTATTTGTAAATCAAACTGTTTTTGGTGGTCCAGTTACATCTGGAACCGTAACTGTTTATCTTTGGGGAACAAGATTGATATAAAAGGATAATTACAATGCAATTTAAAAGAAGATTAGCTTTATCATCCCCATTATCTATATCTGGATGTCAATTATTGCTTGATGCAAGATTTCGTAATTCTTTATTTACAAATACTACTGAATTAGTTCAAGCTACTGATGGAGTTCAAGTTGGAAGATGGAAAGATTTATCAGGAAATAATAGGCATTGTGATACCGCATCAAGCGTAAATAAACCAACTTTAAAAGTTACATCAGATCAATTAATAAATAATTTACCTGGAGTATATTTTGATGGAGTTAATAGGAAATTAGTATCACCATCTTTTGATGTATCGAATCCATATACAATATGTGTTGTTGTTGGAAATGTAATTTCTGGATATTTTATTGATGGAAATGTAGGTAATACTAGAATTATAGGATATAATGATACCACTCAGTCATTTGTTTATGAATCAGCATTCATATTATCATCAGTATCTAATTGGTCAACTGGAACATTTTTATTAGGAACATATACTGGAGATGCTACTGCAATTAGTAGAGCGCAAGCAATTGAAACAGTTGGTGATGCTGGAGCGGCAACAGAAACTTCTGGAGTAAGTATTGGTGGATTCGGAGCAGATTTTACTTCAGCTCCATTAGCTGGGACAATTGGATTTGTAGGTATGTGGAATAGAGAACTTTCACAATCTGAAAGAGATTTTTTATATCATTATTGCACCCAGGCTTGGGGAATTGATGTGTCAAAATAAAATAAATTAAAATAATATTTATTGGTGTTATATTATAACAAGAAATTAGCAATTAAATTTTGGGAGTAAGAATGAAGAAAGCACCGATTAGTTATTGTATAATTGTTAAAAATGAACCATTATTAGAAAATTGTTTATTATCAATTAGAGATCATGTAGAAGAAATCGTTATTATAGATACTGGAAGTACAGATGGTACTTCGATTGAAATAGCTAAAAAATATGCAGATATTTTTGAATCATATTCTGGATGTAATGATGAAAATGGTTTAATTTCTGATTTTGCGAATGCACGTCAAAAAAGTTTTGATTTAGCAACTCAACAATGGGTAGGTTGGCTAGATGCAGATGATGAATTGCAAGGTGCCGAAAATTTATTACAATTAACTAATCATTATCAAGATGATAATACTATTCTTATGTTACCATATGAATATGCTTATAATGAATTTGGTGAATGTATTTGTTTACATTATAGAGAGCGTTTAGTAAGAAATAAAAATAAATTTCATTGGGTAAATCCTGTGCATGAGGTATTAGTTCCTAATAAGGACGTACAACCGCAATTTCATATTGAAGAAACTGTAGTATATAAACATAAGAGACAATTTAGTAATAAGGTACCAGAACCAGGTAGAAATTTACGTATATTAAGAAAATATTATGAAAAAGTTGGTGATACAGATGCAAGGCAATTATATTATCTTGGATTAGAATGCTATAATGCAGGATTAGTAGCGGAGGCGGAAGCACATTTTATAAAATATATTGATATTTCTGGATGGGATGATGAGCGAGCTATGGCTTGCATGAAATTGATTGAAATATATCAATCAAGAGGCGATTATGAAAGTGGCGTTAAATGGGCTTTCAAAATTGTAGCATTAAAAGAAACATGGAGTGAAGGATATTTTGCTTTAGGTAAAATGTTTTATTTCTTAGCATTAAAGGCTGATGTTAATGAAAGAAGGCATTGGGAGCGTTGTGTTAATTTTATTCGTATTGGTTTAAGTTTACCTCCAACCAAAACTTTATTATTTATTAATCCTGTAGATAGAGACGTAGAAATTCATCGTTATTATAATATGGGATTAAATAAATTAGGAGATGTTAAGGGTGCGCTAGAAAGCGTTAATATGGCACTTTCTAAACAGCCAACTGATCAACCTTTACTTCTCAATAAGAAAGTATATGAAAGTTATCTTATCAAACAAGACATTACAAATTCTATTAATAAATTAAAAGAAATGGGAGAGTTAAATGATAATTCAATTAATGAATTATTAACATTATGTGATAGATCAATTAAACAAAATGATTGGAATATTCCTAATGATTGGGATTTAAATGGTTTGCCATTACAATTAAATGATGACCAACTTAAAGCTTCAGTAGTAATGTTATGGAAGCAATTTATGCTTCAAGATAAAGTTGCCCCTGCTATTAGATTTTTAAATAGTACTGGAGAATTATTAGAACCCACACAAATAAATGATATACTTGATGTTACTAAAAAATATTTATTAGAGCAAAATACGAAGTTAGGTTTTACTGGACCAAATTGTATAGATTTTTCTGATGAAAAATTAGTTGAAATAAATAACAATAAATTAGATATTGTTATGTTTGCTGGTAATGGTGTTGAGGCATGGACACCAGATACAGTTAAACAAACTGGAATTGGTGGCAGCGAATTAATGCTTTTAGAAATGGCAAAAAGATTTGCTAAACTTGGACATAAAGTAAGAGTTTATAGTAGCTGTGGAGATGCAGAAGGATATTATGATGGCGTTCAATATCAATTAACTGAAAAATTTCAAGATTTAACTTGTGATGTATTAGTTGTATCCAGAAGAGCTGATATGTTAGCTGACCAATATAATATTAAGGCTAAATTAAAATTATTATGGTTGCATGACATCTGTGCTGTTAATGGTGAAAATGAATATTTACTTAAAGCTGATAGAATTTTAGTATTATCAGAATGGCATAAAAATAATGTTATTAGAGTGCATAATTTACACTCAGATCAAGTTATAGTTACAAGAAATGGTATTGATTTAGAGAGATTTAAAAAAGAAATTAATAGAGATAAATTCAAAGTAATTAATAGTAGTAGTCCTGATAGAAGTTGGCCAATTTTATTAGAATGTTGGCAATATATTAAGGCTCAAGTACCAGAGGCTGAATTACATTTATATTATGGATTTAAAAATTGGGAATATTCCGCGCCATCTTATCCTGGACAAGTTGATTTAATTAATTCACTTAAAAGTAAAATTACAGAAATGAAACATTTAGGTGTTCATTATCATGGAAGAGTTAATCAACAACAATTAGCTAGCGATATGTTAAGTTCTGGAGTGTGGGCATACCCAACTTGGTTTACAGAAACTTCGTGCCAAATTGCAGGAAGTCTTATTTTTACTAAAAATGGTATGAAAAAAATTGAAGATATAGAAGTTAATGATTTAGTTCTTACTCATAAAGGTAGATTTAGACCAGTAACTAAATTAATTGAAAAAGAATATGATGGCAAATTATATAATATTAAAAAGAGAAAAGATTTTAATCCAATTATTCTTACAGAAGAACATCCATTATTAACTGCTACTTTTCATAAAAGATCTGATTCAAAAGGTAATAGAGTTTATTCTAATAAAAATTTGAACATAAAATGGGAAACTCCAGAAAATTTAATACCTAAACAAAATTATTTACTGTCTCCAAAAATGGAGTTTGGCGATTTAACTAAATTAAAATTTAGTGATTATGTAGATTTGCCCATCGATGAAAATAATAAAATAGGACCAATAAAAAAACATTCTAATTATAAATATATTGATAATGAAATTAATATAACAGAAGAGTTTATGTATATGTTAGGATTATTTGCTGCTGAAGGTTGCGCAACCTCAAAAAGAGGCAAGCAAAAAGATCGTTATGGAGCAATAACATTTGCAATGCACCTTAAAGAAATAGAGAAAGCAAAAAGAGTAATAAATTATTTTGAATGTGGCAAAGTAACACAAACAAGTGAAAATGGAATTTCTGTAAACTTACATCATTCTGTTTGGGCAAAATTTTTAGCATCGCAAATAGGGACTGGAATAAATAAAAAAATACCAGCTTTTATTTGGGATTGCTCTAAAGAAATGCAATATGCATTTATATTAGGAATGTTTGAAGGCGATGGCTGCATTAAAACAACTAATGATCATAATAATGCAAATAAAAAATATAAAATTGCAAATTATACAAGCATATCTCCGTCTTTAATATATGGAATATCTCAATTATTATCTAATCAAGGAATTTATGGAAGTTTAAATTATTCAAGTAAAAGGAAGGCATATAATTTAGATTGGTCAGTAGAATCTAAAATGCCACAACATAAAAATTTAGATGAAGGATTTGCTACAAGAATAACAGCTATTAATTCAAAAAATTATTCAGGAACAGTATACAATTTTGAAGTAGAAGAAGATGAATCTTATGTAACAGATAGAACTATTGTTCATAACTGTCTATCTGCAATGGAAGCTCAAGCTGCCGGATTAAGATTAGTTACTTCTAGCATTGCAGCATTAAATGAGACTGTTAATAATAGAGGAATATTAATTAATGGTGATTGGACAACATTAGAATATAAAATTCAATTTATGAATTCTGTAATTGAGGCTCTTAGAAAAGAAGATAATAGTGATAGGTTAATTTTACAACAATATGCTAAAGATAATTTTGGGATTGATGATTTAGCTAAATCATGGGATAAAATGTTTTATAATTTAATTGAAGAAATGAAAACAAATCCGATTGTGCCATATAAACCAACGACTCCATATATGGATGGTGGAAGAGGCTATCATGATGGAGATACAAGAGTAAGATGAACAACAGCGACAAATATAATGAATTATTGAAGAAATCAGGGTTTTTTAATAAAACTAAAACTGTAGAAGTTTTTACCGGTTTATCTTCAGATAATAAGGTCATTATTTCAACTGATAAATTAGTTAAATTAAATATTGCTTCTGGTCCAAATATTTTTCCATTTGATGGATGGATTAATTATGATAAAATAGATAGTACAGATTATTTTAAATATTTAGATTGGCAAGATGAAGAGAAAAGTACAGCGTATATGTTGCATTTAATGCCAGAACACCAACAAATATTAGCTAATTATATACGTAGTGGTGGTAAAATTGATTTTCGTGTACAAGATATTAGTTCTGGATTTTCTCATCACAATGATAATACTGTAGATTTAATTTATCTTGGGCAAATGATCGAACATCTTAATCCAATATATGAAACATCTAATTTTTTAAAAGATTGCTATAGAATGATGAAGCCTGGTGGAGTAATTAGAATTACAACTCCAGATTTAAATATATTAATTCAAGCTTATATTTCAGGAGAAATGAATAAATTTGCAGATGAGCAACCTGAATTTTATAAAACTGCAGATGCATCTAGTCAATTAGCATTTTTAATGTATGGTGCTAGTGGTCCTAATTGTACACAAACAAATTATGAAGGTCATATGTTTTTATTTACTCAAAAATCAATGACTGACATGCTTAAAAGTGTTGGATTTAAGGATATTGAATTTTATTATGAAACTGGTAAAAGCAAAAGTGAGATAATGGCTAAAGAAGTGGTTGATGCCGGCATGTCACATAGTTTTATTTGTGAGGCGGTTAAGTGAAAATTGGATTGGTGGCAATGCATAGTTTTCCGTTGCCATTTTCCACCCATACAGGTGATATAGTTATTTTAGATTTAGCTCGTTCATTAAAAGAAATAGGACATCAAGTTCACCTATATGCACCTGAAGGATCTGTTTGTGAAGATATTAAAGTATATCCTATGCCATGTTCATATGGCAAATTTCCCCCAAAAGGAGAAGATTGTGAACAGCAATGTTTTGATGATCATAAAGAAACATTAATGACAGAAGATATTGTACATGATTTTAGTGTTTCAAAACGCATTGTTGAAAATTTATATAAAAATGGTCATAAAGGAATAATTTCAACAATTATGGGAGGACCTTGGACACAGAATATTCCTCCTCATAATTTAATAGTTTGGTCTGATGCTCATAGAGATAGGGTTTTACGTGGAGCTACAGATTATGAAAATACTCCAACTCCTGATTTAGCTGGACCACCAAAAACACCAGTTAAAGAAGCTAAAGTAGTATATGGCGGTATTGATACAAATCTTTATAATCCAACTTATAATAAAAAAGATTATATTTTGTGGATGGGGCGATGGTCAAAAGTTAGAGGATATATTCAAGCAATAGAAATAGCTAAGGCAAATCCAAATGTTAAATTTATATTTTCTGGCGGTATGCCAGAACATGAATATTTTGAACAAGAAAAAAATTGTGCATTAGAGGCTATTGAATTAATTAAAAATATATCAAATATTGAACTTAAATTATTACCATCAGGACCAGATCATCATACATTTAAAATTAAATTATATCAAGAAGCAAAAGCTTTTCTTTATAACGTTCAATTTAATGAGCCATTTGGAATGATGCAAGCGGAATCACTTGCATGTGGGACGCCTGTTATTGGAACAAATTATGGATCAATTCCAGAAATAGTTACTAATGGTATAACTGGATTTGTTAGACAAAATACAATAGAAAATTTAACTACAGCAATTGATATGATTGATATGATTAAGCCAGAAGTATGTAGAAACATTGCAATACAACGTTTTGATCGTCATGTTATGGCTAAATCATATCTTGACAAATATAATGATATATTAAATAGTAAAGGCTGGAGCTAATGGTTCAACAATATTTTAGAGATAAAGAATTTACAGTTTTAATGGGTAGTACACATCCAGCTTATTCTATAGCTACTTTTGATACAGAAGAAAAGGATTTTAGAGAACAATATTGGGATGTAAAATCTGGAGATATTGTTTTTGATATAGGCGCTTCTTATGGGGCTTATACGCTATCAGCATGTTCTATGGGGGCTACTGTATATACATTTGAACCTGAAAGTTCTGTTTATTGCGATTTAGTTAATAATATAAATGTTAATAATTGGATAGATAGGTGTTTCCCACAAAATATGGGACTTTGGAGTTCTGCTACAACTGTAGATATGAAAATGTATGCTCCACATTGGCCACCACAAACAATAACTACAGATTATAAAGTAAAAACAATAGATGAAGTAGTTGCAGAACAAAATATTAAAAAAATTGATTGGATGAAAATTGATGTTGAAGGTGCTGAAGAGCATGTTATTCAAGGCGGATTAGAATCAATTAATAAATTTTGTCCTAAAATGATTATAGAATGTCATACATTTCTGAATAATGATATATTGCCAAATATAAAGAAAACATTAGAGGCATTAGATAAATATACATTTATTGAAATTGAAAGAGATCCTTGTATAATGTTATTAGCAACACCAAAGTAAGGAAAGATATGAAAATTGCATTTTTATTTGGAGCTTGGTCGATAGGCAATAGACCATTAGATTTTAATTGTCTAATGTCTAGTCCACGCGGAGCGACTGGCTCTGAAATAGGAATTTGTTTAACAGCTAAAGAAATGGCAGATGCTGGGCATGATGTACATCTTTTTACAGTACATTTTGCAAACAAACCAGATGCTTGGGAAAATGTTAAATTACATCATATTAATAATATACATACAGAAATTGATTCTAGTTTTGATGCGGTTATAAGCTGGTCAGAACCAGATTTATTAAGATATGTTCCGGCTTCATGTATAAGAGTTTGTTATCAAATGTTAAATGATTGGTCTTATTGTCAAGAAGGATTTCATGATGTAACAGATATTTTTATAACAGTATCTAATAAATTGCAAAAATTTATAACCGCCAAAATGCAATATCCATCTTTAGAAAAATGGAATGTAGTCCCACTTGGATGTGTACCTGAATTATATTCAGATGAAAGAGTTCCAGGTAGAATAGTATGGACCTCTAGTGCTGATAGGGGGCTAATGAATCTATTGGAAATATTTCCAAAAGTTAAAAAAGCAGTACCAGAAGCAAGTCTTAAGATTTTTTATCATTTTCAATATGGAGATATGTTAAAAATAGATCCTAATTCTGGACATGTTAATCATCCTCATGTTGTTGAGATGGCACATAGATTAAGATATTGTTTAGATGCTATAAAGCGTTTAGCTTCATTAGGCGTAGAGCATGTTGGGTCTGTTAGTAGAGATAGAATTAATAAAGAATTAAGTGAAGCCTCAGTTTTTGCTTTTCCTTGTGATACAGTAGCATTTACTGAAGGATTTAGTTGTTCTACATTGGAAGCCTTAGCTTCATTTACATTTCCAGTAATTAGTGATATGGATTGCTTGGGCGAAGTGTATAATGATAGTGGGGCTATAGTTATTAAAAGTCCTGTTAGGCAGAATTTAGATGAATTTACTGCTCAAGTAATTAAAGGACTTACTGATAAAAATTATAGCAATGAAGTTATAAGTAAATGCAGAGAGTTTGCAAAGAAAAATACTTGGAAAAATACCGCAGATAAGATATCTAATATAATATCTAATCATAATAAATTTAGAAAGTAATTAAAATGAATAATAAAGAATATACAGATTTAGTTGATAAAGAAGAATTTCCATCAGATCCATTAGTTCCATTGGATGTTCCATTTGTTAATGCTGCAGGAGTGATTCAAAATCTTCTTAATTGTAAAATTGGAGCAGTAGCTATTATTCATAGTAAATCTGGGTCTGTAAGAAGTAATCATTTTCATAAATCTAATTGGCATTATTTATATGTGGTGTCTGGATCTGTTAAATACTATGAAAGAGATTTAGATGGGTCTAATGAATTTAGAAAAATTTATGAAGCTGGAGATATGTTTTTCACGGCGCCGAATAAAGTTCATAAAACTGAATTTTTACAGGATTGTGTTATGATGTCATTTGGTCGAGACTCTAAGAAGCATGAAGCTCATGAAGAGGATTTAATTCGCGAAGAATTTTAAGGAAAATATGGAATTTAAAGATTTTTGTTATTGGTTACAGGGATATCTTGAATTAAAAGATAAAAAAGATCCAATGAGCGTTAAACAGATTAATATAATTCAACAACATTTAAATTTAGTTTTAAATAAGCACCCACATATGGGACTTATAGGTGCTGTTGGACCTACTGTTTATGGTACAACGGGCGCTGTATATGCATACCCTTTAGGATTAGTTCCATCTTGTACTCCTACAGGTTCAACCTGTTAATGAGGAATATATGAAAGTTTCCAAATGTAGATTATGTAATAACAATTTAAGTGAGCCTGTTATTAAATTTCCAGCAACCCCACTCGCTAATGAATTTTTAAATACAAAAGAACCACAAGATTTATTTCCATTAGAAGTTTGTACATGTAACGTTTGTGGACATTATCAATTAAATGAAACCGTAGACCCAGAGCGTTTATTTAGCCATTATGTTTTTGTTGCTGGCACTAGTGCAGTTAATGTTCAGCATTTTAAACAATATGCTAATGATATGATTAATAAGTTTGAATTAAAACCCGGCAATAAAGTATTAGATATTGCAAGTAATGATGGAGTATTATTACAACATTTTAAAGATTTAGGTATGCAAGTCTTAGGAATAGACCCAGCAGAAAATATAGCTAAAATAGCTAATGAAAATGGGATTCCTACTATTGCACAGTTTTTTACAGAAAATGAATCTTATAATATTTTAAAATCAAATGGTAAATTTGATTTAATTACAGCTAATAATGTTTTTGCTCATGTACCAGATATGATTGGATTTGCTAAAGGTGTTAAAAATCTATTATCTGATAATGGAATATTTTCATTTGAAGTTTCTTATTTTGGTGATGTATGTGATCATGTTTTGTTTGATACAATTTACCACGAACATACTAGTTATCACACTATCACTCCTTTAGTATCATTCTTTAAAAGTGTTGGACTTGAATTAATTGGAGTTGATAGAATACCTACTCATGGTGGTTCTATTAGAGTATATGTTACGCATACTTTAGCACCTAATAATTTTAAATATGAAGTATTGTATAAATCTACTGTATTTGGATTATTAATGGCAGAACGAGATATAAAAGAGCGTGTTAAATCATTAGCAATTAATATTAGGTTTCTTGGATTAGAATTGCGTGAAATACTTAAAGAAATTAGATATTCAAGAAAGTCTATTGCTATCTATGGAACGCCAGCTAAAGCAACTACACTAATGTATGCTCTTGGTATTAAACATCAATGGATTGAATATGCAATTGATGATAATCCATTGAAACAAGGAACATTTACTCCAGGTAATCATATCCCAGTGCATAATTCACAATATTTAAAAGATCGCCCAACAGATTATGTATTGATATTGGCTTGGAATTTTGCAGACAGCATTATTAAAAATAATCCTGATTTTAAAGGTAAATGGATTATTCCAATCCCAGAATTAAAGGTAATATAAATGAGTTTTAAAAATAGATTAATAAACAGATTAGTATATCCAACTAAACATATATTGGTTGTAGAAGATATTGTTTTAAATCAAAAACAAATATTAGATCATTTTAGCACTATATTTGATTCTGATGGCTTAGTGCAATTAAGTTTAGTTCCCGGAGCTAAAGCGGCAGCAGCTATTATTGAGGATTGTAAAGTAGATGTAATCTTATTAGACCATGATTTACCAGAAGGTAATGGGACTGATTTACTTAAGTGGATGAAAGAAAAAAATATAAATATTCCAGTTATTACTTTTTCAGGAATACCATATAATAATGATAATATGATGAATCTGGGGGCAAGTTATAAATTTGGTAAAGGAGAAGTTATTTCAGGTGAAGCAGATAATCTTATTAAACAAATTTTAACATTTAATTCAGGACTTGGAGAAGAATATGTTAATAAAGTGTGTATCAATCAACCTAACGCCAGAAGATATTGGATCACTCCAGAAATGATGGTAGGTGGCTCTATTATTGATGCTGCTGATTACGAACACATTAAAAATAAATTCTATATGCATGGTATATTGAATGTTGAAACCGAACATTCTGATTTTGGCAAAGGTATTAATGTAGATGAATTGTGCGAAATACAAGTACCAGACAATGGAACTCCATTTCCTTTAGAGTATGTAGAAAGAGCAGCTAAATTTACTGATGAATTTTTAACTAAGAATAAAGGAAGAAAGAATTTATATGTTCATTGCCAACAGGGAGGCAGTCGCTCTCCAGCATTTGCTTATATGGTCTTGAGACATCATTATAAAATGAGCGAATCAGATGCTTTAGGGCAAATAAGAGGATGCGTCCCTAATGGAAATAACTATGGTTGGCATGATTATCATAAAGCATATTTAAAATCTATTGAAGATGGTATAAAAAGTTTATAATTAATGGAGATTAATATGAAGAAGATATTAGTAACAGGATCTTGTGGATTTATTTTTAGCAATTTTGTAAGAACATATGCAGATTTTGGCGCTGAATATATGTTTGCAAGTGTTGATAAAATAATTGCACCATATAATCTAGCAAATATATATGAATCATCTAACCATAAATTTTATATGGGCGATATTGCTGACGAACAATTTATGAATAATGTTTTTGCTTTAGAAAAGCCAGATTTTGTTATACATGGAGCGGCTGAAAGTTTTGTAGATGATTCAATTGCTTCAGCTGCACCATTTATACACTCAAATGTGGTAGGTAGCCAGGTAATGGTTGATTTATCATTAAAACATAATGTTAAAAAGTTTCTTTATATATCAACCGATGAAGTATATGGTCAATTAAAACCAGAAGATAAGTCTTGGACTGAAGAAAATACTATTAGCCCTCGTAATCCCTATTCAGCCTCTAAAGCCGCAGGAGAACTAATCGTTAAAGCCGCTGGCGAGACTCATGGATTAAATTATAACATTACCCGCTGTTCAAATAACTATGGAGAGCGTCAACCACCAAGAAACCTTATACCAAAAGTTATTACTTGCTTATTAAATAACCAAGAAATTCCTATTCATGGTTCAGGCGAACAATTTAGAGAATGGCTATATGTTAAAGATCATTGTAGTGCTGTTATGAAGGTTTTAAAGAATGGTGAAAATAAAGAAATATACAACATAGGTTCTGGATTAGAACTAACTAATTTGCAAGTAGTTGATTTAATCGCTAAAGTTATGAAGATTGCGCCTAAAATTAAACATGTCAAGGATAGACCTGGACATGATTTTAGATATTCAGTTAATTGTGATAAAATAAAACAAATAGGATGGCAGCCCTATTTTACTAATTTTGAATCTTGTATTAAAATGACTATTAGTTGGTATAAAGAAAATTTGGATTTTTATAAATGAAAGTTCTTCTTACAGGATCAGGTGCTTGGGGGAAAAATTATATTACCACAATTAATAATTTATTTCCACAGCATAATCTAATTGTAGCTAATCGTTATAATTGGAAATCATTAATAGATGAAATGCCTGATGCAGTAATTGTAGCTACACCACCTCAATCTCATGTAGAGATCGCTTCTTATGCTTTAGAAAAAAACATAGCCACAATGATTGAGAAGCCTTTAGCTTTATCATTAAAAGAAGCTAAAACTTTAGAAAAATATTCATCTACACCAATATTAATTAATCATATTCATTTATTTTCATTAGGTTATGAGAAAATAAAAAAATATTGTAATAATAATGCTATTAACTATATTAGTAGTTGCAATGTTGGACATTCATATCATGAAAATTGCTCACCATTGTGGGATTATGGAGTTCATGAACTGGCTATGTTTTTGGATTTAATTGACGAAATGCCCCAATCAATAAATGTACAAACTGACAATCATAAAATATTTACATTAGATTTAGAATTTAATAATTCTAAAGCTCATACATTTACTGGGTATGATCAATCTATGTCAAAACACAGAATAATAAATGTTGAAGTTGATGGAATTATAATATCATATGATGATTTGCAAAGACCATTAAGTCATTCGCAACCATTATCTAATGCATTAGGTGTGTTTTTTAATGCCATTCTATATAAAAATAGTTTAGGATCAGTTGGAAGTTATGATAGTAGAATGGGATTAGACTTATCTTTTAAGATATTAGATGTATTGGAAAAATGTGAAAATATACTTACTAATAAAAATAAATAATATAAGCATAAAATGCAATTATATTGGAGAGTTTAATGGCATATTATAAAATCAGCAAAAAAACACAAGGTAGAGATTTTAATTTTTTTCAAAAGCTTGATGTTAACACTACATCTTTTGGTGTTGGGTCTGATTCACAACAACCAGATATAATTATTTCATTTGCTAATTATGGGCTTATATTAACAAATGAAACTACAGGACAAATTGTAGAAGTTTCATTTAACGGAAATACAGTTCATTGTGAATTAAATGGAACGGTGACGAGTACTACTAGAATTTTGAATTTTTTAAATAGACAGGTTTCAATGATTTGGTTTAGAGTCAAATCAGGATCTACAGGTCCAATAAATATAACAGTAACTGCTTGGTAATTTTCATAATATGAAGAAATGTTCAGGATGTGAAGAATTTAAAGATTATTCTTGTTTTCATAAAAATAAGAATAAAAATGATGGATTAAATAATATTTGTAAAATATGCAAATCATTATATCATAATGGATTTAAGAAACCATCAAAATCAAAAATTTTATCATTAAATGATATAAAGAAATGTCCAAAATGTAATTTGGTTATGAAAATTGATAATTTTTTTAATAATAAAAATACATCAGATAATTTAAATATTAAAGATGGAAACAGAAGACTGTGAAAAAAGTAAAGTTAATTAAAAATAAATGTGAAATAGCCGGATGTAATGTTACCGACCCAGATTTGCTCCAACTTCATCACATTATTCCTAGAACAGATGTAAATTGTACTAATCATAATATGAACCTTGCAATCATCTGTAGTAATTGTCACTTATCAATCCATGCTGGTAAATTAAAAATAATTGGAGTTTACCCATCAACACAATTACCAAATGCAAGGACATTAATCTATGAATTAGATGGTAAACGTAATGTTGATATTGATGATTCATATGTAAAATTTATAAACAAATCTTTTAAAATTTAAGGAAAGAAAAATGAGCGAATTTAAATTAGATCCAAATACAAAAATCAAAGTTGAACCAGAAGCTAAGACTAGACAAAAATTATTATTTGATGCTAGAAGGCAAGGTTGTGAAAAGGAAATGCGAATTCTTTTTAATAAATATGATAAATTGCTTCGTAATTGTACAAATCAAAAAGAGAGAGAAGATATTGGAAAACTAGGAGCAACGGAAATATATTTGCTTCTCGGCGGTGGTGGTGAGTTGTATATAAATGGGCAATTAGTAATGAAAGAGGATTGAAAATGACTGATAATAAACTATACTATGGTACTGTAATCTGGTTTGATTCTAAAAAAGGGTTTGGTTTTGCAGAATGGGAAAATGATGGAGTTAAACAAAAGGATATCTTTTGTTATTTCTCAGATATTGTAGTTGAAGGATTTAAAACTTTATATAAAGACCAAAAAATATCTTTTAATCTTGGCGTTAATAACAAAGGCGCTCCCAAAGCAATAAATATTATGATTTTAAAGAATTAATTATTTTTTTAAAATTTGAAATATTTGAATGATAAGACTTAATACTCCAGTTAAGAATAATATTTGTATTTTATAAATATCTTTACTGTTTTCTTCTGATACTTTTTTAATAATATCTACTGTTTCCGTTAATTTTTTTACTTTATCTAGAACTTCATTATCCCTTTCTTTAGAATTTTGAAGTTCTTCTATAATTTCTTCATTTTGATTGGCAACTTCCATCTCAATTTCAACAGATTTTTTATTGATCTCTAGAATGATTTCTAGATCCTTTTTATTTAAATGTTCATAAATTTGAGTTATTTTATCAGCCATAGTAGTATTATTTCTTCTTAATAGAAGAAGAAGTATTACTTCTTCTTCTTTTTATTTTTTCCATTATAATATCACACTTATTATTTAAATCTTTATATTCTTCAACTATAGTTGGTGCAATATGTAGTAAAGATTCTTCAGCTATCTCAATTTCAAGTACATTATCAATAGCCGTTTTAATTTTTTGACGTAACATCATTATTTATCCTTTATTACTATTGGTTGTCTATCCATCTCAGCAGTATCTGCATTTTCTTCTGCAAATTTAATATCATCAACTTGTAATTCTTCAAATTTCTCTTCTTTAATTTGATAAATAGAGCGCTCTCTAGATGGCACCGCCCCACCCACAATTAGCATTACTCTTTTCTTTTCTATTTTTGGTGCAATCTTACGAACAACTATTTTATCCTTTTTTTTAAATAATGAGCCTGATTCAGCAGACTTATATAGTTGGTCTGAAGTAAAATAATAATGTTTAGAGTCCATTAAATTAATAGTAGTAAATGATCGGATTGTCAGATTTAAATCTGACAAGCTCACGTCCATTTTTGATATGTTTGTAACCCAGAATTCTTTATTATTCATGACAATATAATGTTTAGATATTCATAAGAATAGTTAATAATTAAGTATTAACATTGAGGCATGATGATTCAATCACTGTATTATTCTCCAGGACAACAAGCTACAATCATATTAGAAATAATTTCTGATGGTTATCGTGTCGATCCAATAGCATTACCTTTAATAAACAGAATAATTTATCCTGGATTAACTTTAGCGGCAGGATTTCCACAAAATATGACTAAAATTGATACTGGAATATATCGTTTTATATTCACCTTACCTACAGGGGCATCATCTGTTGGAACTTATTTAGTTGACGGTTATTATGTTGATCCTAATGCATTTAATATGGTTTTTGCTTTATATCAAGTAATTGTAACTGCACCATTTGGAATTTATAGTGCAACAGTATAATAATGGAGATAATTAATGGTTGGGACTCCTAAAAGTAGAGGCGAATTAATTGGACCTACAGATCAAGTAAATCTTACTGTCCAATTTAGAGATACTAATGGTAATCCAATAGATACTGATAGTATTCCGCAAATTTCTATTGTCCAGCCATCATTAGCTGTTCTTTTTGCGCCAACTAGCGCGGGTGTTACTAGACTTAGTACTGGATTGTATTCTTATACATATACTGTTGGTATAAATGGTCCATTAGGTGTTTGGAATGATATCTGGATTGGATTTGTAAATGGATTTAGAGTACAATCATCATTTAGCTTTGTAGTTTTAACAACTCAAGTGCCAGGTATTAATTCTGATGGATATACAATGCTTGGCGATGATCCAGGCTTTAATTATAGCCAAGCTTCCATTAAAAATATAAATAAGCTTATTAAAATAGTAAGAGCTAGATTAAATAGCTCTGGAAAATCTAAATCCAAGGATAGTTCTGGAAATGTAATCTATGTTGATTGTGATATTTTTTCAGTAGATATGTTGGTTACATTCCTTGCCGCAGCATTAATGGAATTTAATCAAATACCATATTTTACATCATTTCAATTTGATGATGATTCATTTATAAATCAATTTGGAGAAATTTTAGTAGAATATGCAGTATTATACTCTTTAGCTTCCCAATCCTTAATTGAAAGAGGTCGAGAATTTCAATTAACAGATAATGGTTTGAATTTTAACCCTCCAACAATTTCAGAATTACTTAATACTCAACATGGCACATTACTTAGTAATTATTGGGAGAAGGTTAAATACATAAAAAATTCATTAAGACCAAGCCCACTTGGCTTAGGTGTCTTCTCAATGACTTCTGGAATGAACCCAGCGATTAGAAGATTAAGACACCTAAGAGAGCGCCGTCTCATTTAATGTCTAGTTTTTTGAACTCCATCAAAGAAATTTTGTTTAGATGAATATGGTCTCAAATTTTCTAGCGCCCAACATTTTTTAAAATTATCATCTTCCATTGAAGTATATTTAAAAGTACTATGAGGGATAATATGATCTATTTGCCATGTCCAAGTAGATTGATCATTATTATCCCAAATTTTGGCATAATATTTTCCATAATTTTCCCAAGTCATCCAAGACTCAAATTGTTTTTCTAAATGTTCCTTTAAATCATCTATTGTGTACTGTATATATTTGAGTGTTGATTTTTTATTTTTAGATAATCCATTTGATTTAAGATAAAAATAAATATTAGCTGAAATATTAGTTTTAATTCTAAAATTTAAATCAGTGTTTCTTTTATTTTTATAATATAAATTATGATATTTTTTTATTTCTTCTTTATTATTAACATAATATTCTTTATTTTTATTTATAATATCATTTTTATTATTTTCATAATATGAATCGTGGTATTCTTTTATTTTTTCTTTATTATTAACATAATATTCTTTGCCCTTTTCTGATATAAATTCTTTATTTTCAGAATAGTATTGTTTTTTATTTTCTAATATAGATTTTTTATTTTCAGAATAATATTTTTGGTCATAATTTTTTTGATATTCTTTAATTTTATCACTATTTTTATTTCTATATTCTGCTAGAATTTTAGTATTGCATTCTCTACAAATCCCACCGCTTCTTTTAAACTGACATTTAGAAAAATTGTCTTCATTTTTTTCTATTTTGCACTTTCCACATTTTTTCATTATTTACCTCTACCATATATATCACATTATTGGTAGAAGTTAATGTTTAATGTTTATTTAAATGCTAATTTATAGAATAGATCTGACCTTAAATCTATTAAAGCATGTTTATCTTTTAATCCCAGATTAAAGTTAATATTTAAATTATCTTTTTGATAATCTCCACACCATAATTTTAATCCATTTGCTTACCTTTTGTTTGCTTTATTATATAGTCATATTTTCTTATTTATATATGGCAAAGCATGAAAAACTTTCATTAGATGAAGTAAAAAAGATACCTATTCATAAACTTAATGGATTTTTAAATGAAATGAAAAGTTATTTAAAGAAAAATGAGGTTATGCAAAAAGCCTTTAAAGACTATGATGTCCCTATTGAATATATAGATTATGTTCCTATGATATTTTCTGATTTAGATGTTTCAGCTAAAACTGATCATGGAGTTCTTTATTTTAATTATAAACTTTTATGTGATGGCGATTTCTTTAAAGATTATAGTTATGGTGTTCATGAGACTACGCACTGGCTTCAACAATGCTTTGGTGATAAACCAACCAAAGGTGCAAATGAAGGAGATTATCTTGCCAACCCATTCGAACAGGAAGGGTTCCAAAATCAAATTGAATATATTGCCGATGAATTTGGTGAAGATCATGCCGAAGATTATGTAGATAAACTATTAGATCATCATGATAAAGATGGGAAAGAAAAAGAAAAATTAGAAGAAAAACTAATGGCTAAGGTTTAAATAATTATATATGGTAGCAATATTTATTTAATATATTGAATAAATTTACATTATAATATGCCTTACTATTTACTTCCACTTAAAGTTGGAACTGATTCTGCTACCTCCTGTGGAGATGGCTATCAAGTCAATTTAAAATGGTTTAAAGCTTATCCTAATGTTAAAACAAATAAAATTGCTTATAACATATATTACTCTACAGACCAAGATACAGTCTTTAGTGAAAGCACGAAATTAGTTTCAATAGATGATAGTACTAGTGTTAATATATTAGAACTAGACCCAGGACAAACTTATTTTTTTGCAGTAAGACCAGTTGAATATGATCCTAATTTATTTGATTATTCTCTTTTACCAACAGTTTTTGGACAATTTAAATATTTGCCAAATAGTTTATTAAGATCTAATATTACTGATACAAGTCTTGTTATTCCACTATTAGATATTGATGGCTTTCCATCAAGTGGCGTTGCCAGAATAGGTGCAGAACTTATTCAATACTATACAGTAGATACGATTAATAAAAATTTATTATTAGCAAATATATTGCAAAGAGGCTATCATAGCACTAGTCCCAGATATCATAATGTTGATGGTTATGATGGATACTTTATGCAAAATCCATTTGTAACATTTTTTGTTTTAGAAGAAAGTAATATTTATGATAATATTGCAATTTGTCAATCAAGATTTGAATTTCCAAACAATTCATTTACATTAGTTGATGGTTATAAACAAGTCCTTGTAGATATTTTAACTACAGATTTTTCTGGTAGTGATGCGTTTAATGAAAATTTCCCCTCTTATGATTTTGCTGGCTGGCATAGAACAGATCCTGCACTATTGCTTAATGGCGACTGCGTTGGAAGCTATATGGGTGGCTATATGTTCTGTGCCGATGGGTATAGTGGTGTTGGAAGGCAAGTAAGAGGATTATCATTCCAAGATCATAATAATCAACGTCAAGAGTTTCTATTAGATGTTGATGGTGAGCCAGTAGTATTATTAAGTAGAACACAAAGTGGCATTGTTTGTAGTTGCTATATTCCTTCAAGTGAGTATCCAGATGATAGATGCCCCCGTTGCTACGGCACAAAATTCGTTGTTGGATATCATCAATATTTTAATAAAAGAAGATCTGACAGAAGAATACAAGTTAGATTTAGTCCCTCAGATGAAGATTTAAAAATGTATGAAGGTGGATTAGAGTCAGAATTTCAAACAGATGTTTGGACTCTTACAGTGCCAACTATTAAAGATAGAGATGTTCTTGTTAGATATGATCAAAATGATAATGAAGAATTTCGTTATGAAGTTCTTTATGTTAATAGAAATAGAACTATTAATAGATTAGAGGGTGGGCAGAAATTAAAAGTTCAGCGAATTAGAAAAACTGATCCTATCTATAAAATCCCTGTATTTAAAAATGCATCTTTGTTTCCAACTATTGTTAATACTGGGATTGGATTTGCATTAGGAATACCACCACATACACATGAGATAACTAGAAATGAAAATAATCCAAATTTATTTGCGCAATTAACTAGCATAAATCAAGGACATAATCATCCTGTTCGTCTTAATAGTAATGGAATATTAGTCGTTGAACAGGTTCTGGGGCATACTCACACTTTAACATTTTAATAAATGAATAAATTAGCATACAATTTGAGAATAAAAAATGGTTAAATATTATAAAGATAATCCGCCAAATGCAAGATTAGCCCTTGATAGATATGATTTTAATAAACATATCACAGGCACAGATTTCAGACAAAATGCTACTACTATTGATTTATTCCCTACATTAGTTATTGGTGGTGATACTCAAACTAATGTACAAAGTGCCTTAGAAAAATTAAATTCAATTATAACAGCACCACCATTACCAGATGCAACGACCTTAGTTAAAGGTATAGTTCAATTGGCTGGAGATATCGGAGGGTCTGCCGTTAATGTTGTTGTAACAGGATTACAAGCTTATCCTGTCTCATCTATACCACCAACAAATGGACAAGCATTAGTTTATAACGGTGGAACTGTACAATGGGAGCCACAAGCTTTTGCTAATTTTACGGCTGGAGGAGATTTAACTGGAACAAATGCATCACAACAAGTAATAAGTTTAACTGGCAGTTCTGGAGCTGTAAATGTTACAGCGAATTACATATTATTTGATCAATCATTAAATCCAATTGGTTTAGGACAAAACCTCAAAACTTCTGCTGGCGATTGCGGAGCTTTTATAATAGTAGGGCAATCAACTTCTACAATTAATTATAATGGTGGTCCAGTTATTATAGCTGGCGGTTTACATAGTACTGGAGGGTTATCACCTGGAGTTGCAATAGGATCTAATCCTTCAGCATTGTTAATACATGCTACTGAAGTTTCGACTAATCATCATGTATTATCACTAGCTGGACAAACTGATAATACCCAAATGCCAGCTAACACTGGTAATAAAGTTATTTATATTAATGATGCAAGTGTTTTCCCTACCTCTGGGTCTCCAGTTGCTGGTGCCATTTTATATTCTCGCTCTGGATCTTTAAAAACAAAACGTGCATCAGGAAAACATTTTGTTATTGGTGAATTTTTAGATAATCCATTTACATGGTCAGATAATGAGGATCTTAGTTTAACTAATAATTATGTTGTTTCTAGAAGAGCAAGAGCAACAACTGTTGCCGCAGGACCAACACAAGTAATTGATAGTACATTAGTAAATCTTTCATCAGCAGAGGCTACTTGTAAAGCAGATGTGATTGTTACTGGTAAACAAGTAGGCACTAATGAAGCGCTTACTGTAAATATTGCATTCTCAGCAGTAACATCTGGTGGGTCTACATTTGCAGTTGGATCTGGAACTCCAACAGTTTCAGACCTTAGAACTACTGCGGGAGCAGCTGCTTGGACAGCACCTACCATAATTTTATCTGGTAATAGTATTAGAGTTATAACTGGAACTGCAGCTGCAGGCGCAAATATTGAATGGTTTACAAATGTTCAATATAATTATAGTACGGATTAAAATGCCCATTACATTATTATCATTTAATAGAAGTATTTTGCAAAAAACATTTTTACGAGTTACTTCTGCGTCTCCAGATGGCTATGCCCTCTATAATGATACTATTACTTTTAATATTTTTATTGATGCTCAAGATGTATCGGTTTTACCACCAAATTTTGGTTATGTTAAAGTATATGATTCTATTACCAATGAAATATGGGGAGATGGCTATATCTCTAGAGATGGTTATGCCGTTATTAATAAAACATTAGATAATATAGCTGGAGTATATGAATTAATTGTAGAATATGATGGATATAATTATGATCCTTCTGCTACTTATGATGGTAGTAAAAGTAATATAATTCCTTATATTATTAGTGGTGGAAATGTGGTCACAACAACTACATTATCGATTGGTGACCCTGTTTTTGCTCCTAACATTGATAAAACAGTTGTTGTTAATGTTGCTGGTGGAGGAATATTCCCCGAGGGAACTGTTACAGTAGAAATTTCTGTAGTAGATGAAGTTAATAATGTTCAAACTGAATATGTTACTGGAACTTTAGTTCCGGGTATTTTTCCATACAGCACTGCCACCATTATTATTCCAGCAGACACAATAACTATTGATGGATATTGGAGTTTAGTAGCAATTTATAGTGGTGATAATATTTATTTAAATCCTGGTGAATCAACTCCAGTAATAGCTACTGTTACATCTTATTTATCTGATGTAGTTTTAACACTTTCTGGACCATTAGTTGCTATAGACTGTGAAGATGTTACATATGACATTTCGGCAGCATCTAGATATGGAACTGTTGATGGAAACATAACCTTATATGCAACAAGTGACTATACGGCTATTTTAGCTACAGGAGTATTATCTGGCGGCACAGTATCACTATTAGTTACTAATGATGCTTGGTCACCTACATTTTCTGGCGGAGTATTTTCGGTATATGCAACATGCACGGGTAGTGAGTCTTTTGCTGACAGCACTAGCAATGCTTTAGATGTTGATGTTACGGCATGTGGTCCTTAATAATATTTTATATCATTTTTGAAGTATTATCTTAGGAGATTAATATGGAATTAGGTTTTGAAGTACTTTTAAGCTGGCAGTTTTTATTTTTTAGCTTAGTTATTGCGGCTATTACATTTGTTACTCGAAAAATAGTAGAATATTTTTTGGATATGCCAAGTGTACCCGCATCGAAATCAGCTAAATTGTGGACAGAATTATTATTACCAATTGGTCCTGTTTGTACTGGTGGACTAATTGGATATTTCTTTAAACAATTTCAATATCCAGATAATCTTACAGGAACAGTTGATAGGGTTTTCTTTGGATTAATTGCTGGGCTTCTTTCTGGATTAATTTATAGAGTTGTTAAAGGTATGATTAGTAGTAAATTGCCAGCTGGCACTTTAGGTGATAATAATTCTGAACAACCAACACCTACCCCACAGGCGCCAGTTGTTATAAATGAACCAATAAATACAGATAAAAAATAAATATTACGATATATTTATATAAAATATATATTAACCAATAATTTAACATGTAAGTGTTAAATTGTTTTGGGAGAAATATGAGTAAATTCCCTTCAGGATATGATTCAGATGTAGAGCTACCACCAGTTAATGATGATATAACTGAAGTGGGTGGCGAGGCTATTAATGCTTTAAGAGAAGCTGTTTTTAATATTGAACAAGAAATTGGTTTAGGTGCATCAGGAACCACTGGCTCAATTTCAGCTCGTCTTGGAATAAGTTTAGATCTTGATGGAAAAATAAAACCATCAGCTATAGCAAGTATGGGATTGGTAACATTACCAATTTTTAATTCTCACATTTCAAGTACAGCTGAAATTATTGAAAGTAAATTAAAATTAGATCATAGAACACAAGATTTATTTAATTATATTCAGGATTTATCTGGCGATGTAAATTCTGCATTAGGTTGGATTTCAATTACAGGCTCTAAATTAGAACCCCATATCGCTGGCGCCGCCTTTAGACATGAATTAAGACATATCGATGTTGATTTTGATTCTAATAATTATTTTAAAAATAGATTCGGATTATTAAGAAATAATACTAATTCATATTATTTATTTAATGATATTAATAATGATTATATTGCGCATCAAAAATCAGATGGAATACCTACATTAGGAGCAGGCACAGTAGTAACAACTAATGGATTTAATTATCCTGGTTATTACGCGCATCATTCTCGTGGTATTTATTTAGATGCTTCTCAGTTTTTATATTTCCCACAAACATTACATGATGTTCAGCAATTTGCTGATTTTCTTGATAGTTCTGGCATTTTCTTATTAGGGACTAGAATACAAAATCTTTATGCTAATGGTATTTCAAGAACATCTCGTTCATCAACATTAAATCTAGATGGTTATGGACAATCAATTGTACCAGTAACAAATGTTTATACTCATTTATTAAGCGGAGGATTTGTATTAAATCCATTTGATGATATTGATACTGGTGATGATATTATTACATTTTTACCAGCAGCACCATTACTTGCCAATAATTCATTTGATGCTCAATTTTCACAAGTAAAAATTGGCGATATAATTAGAGTAAATTATGGAACTGTTGAAGTTTCATTTTTAGTTAAAGAGAAAAAATATCTTCAAGTTGGACTTATAAAAACTTTCTTAGTTAGAATTGATGGTAAAAATTTATTAGATTCTGTTAAAGCTGGCGTAGTTGCACAAGCAAGAATTGATAGACCTTTATTAAATATAAATAAATACGCAGTATTAGCAACTGCATCTGCAAATAATCAATTCAATGAAATGCCAAGTTTAATTATTGGAAATGCTCGTGGAGCAGTTGCACTTGGATTAGGTTTCAATCCAGATTTATTTGATGAAGAACATTATATGTTGTACTTGGGACTTTGTCCTAATGGATTACCACAAGTCAGTTATATCTTAA
>Ga0315284_10002401_pt1 | contig 26852 bp, 41 predicted proteins | sample YL17G09_16_MG_FD_203696 | JGI IMG/M metagenome (GOLD analysis project Ga0315284, IMG submission 203696) | Sediment microbial communities from Yellowstone Lake, YNP, Wyoming, USA - YL17G09_16 | ecosystem: Environmental > Aquatic > Freshwater > Lake > Sediment | place: USA: Wyoming | collected...
ACCCCAAAATACCTTGCTCCTAGCCACAGGTATATCGGCGAAATAAAGTATCCGTTTGGCGTTTCCGGGCAGGGAAAGGTAAAGGACCTCGTCCATTCGGTGGGAAAGAAGACGCCCGTCGCTATCGTGGATTTCGGCGGCAAAAATGAGTTGATGATTCCCGCTGATGGTACGTACGTTGGCCAGGATATTTATGTTCGCGGTAATACTACGACCGGTAGTATTGTCGAGCTCCGAAGTATATCGGATGGTTCGAAGATATTCAACATAGAATTGAGGCCAGGCGACGGCGGAACGCTCTGTCGTGCGCCAGGATCTTGCGCTATGCTTATCGCCAAAACGGAAAAGACATGTTTGCTTGAATTGCCTTCGAAAAGACAGATAAGCCTGCCGTTGAATTGTCTGGCGACAGTCGGTTCACCGGCTGGTTCCGGTCGCGAAGAAAAACCGTACATGATGGCGGGCAATAAGTTTCATGCTATGCGAGCGACTAACAGATGGTGGCCGCGAGTACGTGCAGTGGCGATGAACCCAGTAGACCACCCGTTCGGTGGAAAGACGAAACCCGGAACGCCTATTGCAGTGTCGCGACACAAGCCGCCCGGAGCGAAGGTCGGTTCGCTGTCGCCGCGCAGGACAGGAAAACGAAAGCGTTAGAAACAATGGTGAAGATTCATGCCCAAAGTATTTTTGTATCGCGGAAAAACCGCAGAAGACTTGCAGAAGATGACTATGGAAGAATTCATACCGTTGCTTCCGTCTCGCCCGCGACGCACGCTGCGACGCGGATTGACGGACGTCCAGAAAAACCTGCTCAAGAAGCTCAGAAAAAACAAGGACAAATCGAAGCCCGTACGCACAAAATCGCGAAACATGCCCATAGTTCCGGAGATGTTCGGCACTATGGTCGCCGTGTACAGCGGAAAGGACTATGTCCCCGTCACAATCACACCGGAGATGTTCGGTCATTATCTCGGTGAATTCGTCCAGACGCGCAAGCGCGTCCAGCACGGTTCGCCAGGTTTCGGTGCAACGCGCGGAAGCAAGTTCGTGCCGCTCAAATAGGCAAATGAGGTATGTGAACAAGGAAATTTCGAATCGGTGATGAAGAAATTTCGTAGTGATGTCAAAGTCTACGGACTCTGACAGCTTGTCGGAATCGCTTTGCGATTCCAGACATGAGCTAGCCGAATGCGCCAGAATAATATGGAGATGTTTGAAAAATGCCGTATACGTTTGAACCCGATAAGCCGCATGCAAAGGCTTTTGGCAGCAATCTTCGCGTTTCTGCGAAGGATTCGGCCAAGCTTAGCGCGGTCGTCCGCGGCAAGAAGCTAACAGTGGTCAGGCATCTGCTTGAAGACCTGGTCGCAGGCAAGCGCTCGCTTGAAGGAAAATACTATACGCATGCGGCTGAGGCGATGCTACGACTGCTAGAAAGTTGCGAGGCCAACGCCAAGTCGGGCGGGCTTGACGCGGGAAAACTTTTCGTACACGCGTCTGCGACGCGCGGCACAAACATGCGCCGAGGGCGACGAAAGTCGTCGTTCGGCTCTCACATGAAGTCGACGAACGTCGAGATGATACTGATACAGCGAGGACTCCGAGAGTCCTCGCGTACTGGAGAACCAAAGTCTCACCATGTACAGCGCGGAAAGTAGAGGTAGTAAAATGAAAGAACGACTGTTTATCAAAAAAGCAAAAGAGCAGATAATGCTGGGAGAGGCCATCCGCAAGGAATTTGCGGGCGTTAAGTGCGGACAGATAGAAGTCGCTCACACGCCGCTCGGAGTACGAATCATGATCCATACGTCTTCACCGGGTCTCGTCATCGGCCACGGCGGAGAAAAGATCCGCGAAGTCTCGGAAAAGCTGAGGACGCAATTCGGCCTCGAGAACCCGCAGATAGACGTACAGAAGATATCGAACCCCGATCTGGACCCGATGATAGTATCGCAAAGCATCGCTGCGGCGTTGGAGCGCGGCATGAACGTCAAGAAGATAGGGCACTATTACCTTGACCGTGTCATGCGTGCAGGTGCCATAGGCTGCGAGCTTAAGATACAGGGAAAGCTTGGCGGCGAAAAGGCCCGTTCTGAACGCTTTACGGACGGGTATATCAAGAAGTGCGGCGAGCCCGCGATGCGCGACGTGATAAAAGGCCATGCAGTCGCGTTACCGAAGCTGGGAAAGATAGGCGTCACGGCGAGTATCATGATCGTTCACAGCGACCGAAAAATCACGGTCGTGCGTCCCGAGCCCGTTGCTGAAGCGACGCCTGCTGAAGGCGCGGCGCCTGCAGCAGTCGAGGAGAAGAAATAAGTGAAGGAATATGAAACTCAAACAACTCAAGCAGCTAAGCGAAAAAGAGCTTTCGGACCAGCTGCGTGAGCTGCGTTTTGAGCTGGCGAAAGAACGCGCGGCAAGCGAAATCGGGACGGCTAAGAATCCGGGCCGCATACGCGCAGTCAGGAAAAGCATCGCCAGGATACAGACGATACTGAAAATAAAATCATTGAAGGCGCCAAAACCGGCTAAGCCGGCGGTCGCCGAGAAGAAAGACGAAGCTAAGACTAAAACCGAAACGAAAGTTTCGACGGAGAAGAAAAAATAGGAGGTGCAGTAGAAAGAAATGGTCTGTTCGAAGTGCGGCTTACCGGAAGAGCTTTGCGTCTGCGAGACGATGGCAAAGGAGGCCCAGAAGATAAAAATATCGGTCATTCCGACACGATTCCGAAAACACATGACAGTCGTGCGCGGCATCGATGCGTCCAAGATAGACGTCAGAGAGCTCATGAAAAAGCTCAAATCGAAGCTTGCGTGCGGAGGAACGTGGAAAGACGATGCGATAGAGCTTCAGGGCGATCATCGCGGGCGTGTCCGCGAATTGCTGATAAAGGAAGGCTTTCCGGCGAACATCATCGAAACGCGATAAGGGATGAGCGTGATGCGAGATCCGAAAAACATTTTGCAGCACGAGCTCATCGGACTGCGTTGTCGCGTTGTCGCTGCGCGTAACGGGTCGCACGTTGGGATCGAGGGTCGCATACTCGATGAGACGATGAAGATGATCGTCATCGACGACAAGAGCGTTCCCAAATCGGGAAGCACGTTTCGAGTATGGCTCGACGAGGCGATCGTCGATGTCGACGGCGATGCGATACTGGCGCGGCCGGAAGATCGCATCAAGAAGAAAGTTAAAAAGTGGTAAACGGAAAAAAATAGCTGCGCGATGCGCAGGAAATTTATGGTGAATAAAAGATGGCAAGAAAAAAGATCGGCATTGGATTGGATGCTAAAAAGCCGAAGAGCGTCTGCACGAACGAGCGCTGCCCGTGGCACGGCCACCTGCGCGTACGCGGGCGGGTGTTTGAGGGGCGCGTTGTGTCGGACAAAGCACTCGACACTGTTGTTGTCCGGTGGGATCACATTCATTACGTTCCGAAGTACGAGCGATATTCCCGCAGGCACACGCGCATTGCGGCTCACAATCCGTCGTGCATCGGTGCGCGCGAAGGCGATATGGTCCGCATAGCCGAATGCCGGCCGCTGTCAAAGATGAAATCGTTTGTCGTGATAGAGAAAGTTGCGTGATAGTTATGAGCGAAACGATGATAATTGCCGCCGCGACGGTTATGATATGAGGTAAAACGTATGCTTGGACTTACCGGAAAGATGACGAAGTGTATCCAGTTAGGCACGGTGCTTAACTGCGCCGATAACAGCGGTGCCAAGGAGCTTCGGCTCATCGCGGTAAAGAAGTTCAAGGGAAGGCACAGAAAGCTTCCCAAGGCAGCAGTCGGCGACGTCATAGTCTGCAGCGTCATAAAGGGAAACGAAAAGACGCGTCATACGGTCGTGTACGCCGTAGTCGTGCGACAGAAAAAAGAATTTCGCCGCCCGGACGGTACACGCATCGCCTTTACCGACAATGCGGCTGTACTAGTTAATTCGAAGACGTACGAGCCCGTCGGCTCGGAAATCAGGACAGTGATAGCGAAAGAAGTCGTGGAGCGGTTTTCGGCTGTCGGGAAGATAGCAAGTTTGGTCGTATGAGTGTGTGATGGTATGAAAAAATCATGGTCACGCGAGTGGAATTCGAGCATACAGCCGCGCAAGCAGCGCAAGTGGCGCGCGAACGCGCCGCTGCACGTGCGTTCGAAGCTGGTTTCAGCTCATCTGAGCAAGGAACTTCGCAAGCAATATGACCGACGTTCGGTGCCGGTTCGCAAGGGTGACGAAGTCACTGTCAAGCGCGGCGAGTTCACCGGAAAAACCGGAAAAGTCATGAAGGTCGATATGCAGAAGCTGCGCATTTTCGTAGACGGCGTCAAGTGCAAGCGCGCATCTGGCCAGGAGTCGAACGTCGCAGTCGATCCGTCGAATCTTATGATAATGAAGTTGAACATGGATGACAAGGAGCGCGTTAAATCGATTCAAAAATCGATCAAGACCGCTAAGGAGGCACGTGGGTGAATATTATGGGTAGCATAAGGCGAATGGCGGCACCGATTTTGTGGAAGATCAGCCGCAAGACCGGCGGTCGGTATGCGACAGTCCCGAAGCCGGGACCACACGCAATAGAAAAGTGCTTGACTCTTGCTTACGTCATCCGCGATGCGCTGAAGATAGCCGAAAACGCCCGAGAGGTCCGCATGCTTTTGAATCGCGGAATCGTTAAGGTCGACGGTCATGTCCGAAAGGACGTAGGCTTCCCGGTCGGGCTCATGGACATCGTGTCCATAGGCGATTCCGTTTGGCGGGTTCTGCCGGGCAAGCGCGGGTTCGAGCTCAAGCCCGTCAGTGCGGCGGAGAGCGGGACGAAGTTGCTGAAAGTCGTCAACAAGACGCACGTCAGGGGCAGGATGCAGCTCAATCTGCATGATGGTCGAAACATGCTTGTCGATAAAGACATTTACAAGACTTCCGATGTGCTAGTCTACGACCTCGCGCAACGGGTAGTCAAAAGTGTCGTACAGTTCAAGCGCGGAACGCTTGTGCTGATTGCCGAAGGGAAGAACCGCGGAAAGATCGGCCGCGTCGAAGACATAGCGATCATCCGAGGGCCGCAGCCAAATCGCGTGATAATCAAGTCCGAAGGAGAAACGATCGAGACGCTGAAGGATTTCGCCTTTGCGATCGGGCAAGATAAACCGGTCATAGCGTTGTAAGCGAAAGTGATTGATGATGGAAAAAAAGCAAAACCCGATGCGCCGTGTGCGCGTAGAAAAGCTCGTGATAAACATGGGCTGCGGCACCAAGCTTCCGATCGAGACGGCTAAAGGCTTGCATGAACGCATAACGGGGCTTAAGGGCGTCGTCACGAAATCGCACACACGAAGCACGTTCAACATCCCGAAAGGCAAGCCTCTCGGTTTCAAGATAACGATACGTGCGGATAAGGACACGTTCCTGCGCCGCTTTTTGCAGGCGCGCAGCAACACATTGCCGGAAAGCTGTTTCGACAGGACGGGTAACGTATCGTTCGGCGTGAAGGAATACATAGACGTTCCGGGCGTCGAGTATGACCCGAAGATCGGAAACTTGGGGTTCGATGTCTGCGTGACGCTCGAACGACCGGGTTACCGCGTAAAAAGAAAGCGCATCGCTAACAAGGTCGGCGGAACGCACCGTCTCACGGCCGAGGATGCGAAGGAATTCATGCGCAAAGAATATGGCGTAAAAATTGAGGTCAAGGAGCAGGTCGGTTGATATGCGTTTGAAGGCTGTTAAGAGAAAATTCGGAAAAGGTGCACGTAAATGCGTGCGTTGCGGCAACATGGAAGCGATAATCAGGAAATACGGCCTGAATTATTGCAGAAAGTGCTTCCGTGAGATCGCGCCTGCTCTGGGATTCAAGAAATATCGATGAGGGTAGTAAAATGAACGATACGGATTATTCGGCTGTGGCGGAATTATTATACGAATGGTCCGCTGATGCTGATAAAAATAATAAACTGTGGTGAATGAGATGCGACATGATGTTATATCGGATGCTATGTCGGCGATGAAGAACGCCGAAAAGGTAGGTAAGTACGAGTGCATAGTACTCGGTTCGAAGCTGTTGAAATCCATGCTCGTCGTGTTGGAGAAAGTCGGTTACATCGGGCAGATCAAGGAAGGCGGCCGCACAATCCGGGTCGAGCTCATCGGAAAGATAAATGAGCTGCGTGTGATACGACCGCGGTTTGCCGTTGCTCGCGACGAGTTCGAGAAGTTCGAGAAGCGATACCTGCCTTCGAGGAGCATCGGAGTCATAATCGTTTCGACTTCGCAGGGCGTGATGTCGCATCGCGAGGCCATCGAGAAGGGAATAGGCGGGCGACTGCTCGCGTATGTGTATTAGGTTGTGTGAAATTATGAGACTCGGTAATTACAATCCGCAAACGGATATCAAGCAGGCGCAGCTAATGCAGGTACTCAATATTTTGGATTCAGTGCGTGCATTCGATCATCTGGGGTGGCGCGTGCCAAAGTCTACTGCGCGCGAATGCAGGGTCATAATGCCGGGCTGCGGTAGGATGATGGAAGTCACGTATTACCATGTCCGGAATGCCGAATCCATACTATGGGTAAAGGACCGTGATTATGGAATACGAGAGATCGTTCGCAGGGCAGACGGAGGCGCGGACGAATACAAATTTAATTCGCAAGCGATCGCGGACTTGGGGTCCGATGAGCTTGCGTACATAAGGCGCTTGGCGGTTATTGCACAAACAGGAAAGACGGAAGCAAGGTAATTGTTATGGAAAAAGTCGTTGAAATTCCGAACGGCGTAACGGTTGACGTAGCGGGTCGAACGGTCACCGTGAAGGGACCGAAAGGTTCGCTTAGCCGAAAGTTCAGCGATTCGTTGTTCGATTGGCGGACTACGATTGAACGGGCGGACGGCAAGATAGTCGTCAAAGGCGATGACAGGCGAAAGACGAAGGCGTTCGTCGGTACCATCGCCGCGCACATCGGAAACATGATATCCGGCGTTACGCATGGTTACAAATACAAGCTCAAGATATTCCACACACACTTTCCGATGACTCTTGAGGTCAAGGGCAAGGAAGTCGTTGTGAAGAACTTCCTCGGCGAGCGTTCGATACGTTCGGGCAATATCGTCGGAAACGCAAAGGTCGAGATAAAGAAAGACGACGTCACTGTAACGGGAACAGACAAGGAGCAAGTTTCGCAGACGGCCGCGAACATCGAGCATAGCTGCCGATTGTCGGGAAAAGACCGACGCGTCTTTCTGGACGGCGTTTACATCACAGGATGGGAAAAGATGAATGAGTGACGACAAAAATAATCAAGCGCCTGTGAAGGGCAAAAAACAGAGACGAGTATTTTCGCGCTACGAGCATTTCAAGTGTGCGAAGCTCGGGCTAAAATGGAGGCGTCCGCGTGGCCTCCACTCAAAAGTCCGCCAGGGAAGGAAAGGAAAACCGCCGCAAGTGAACATAGGATACGGTCATCCTCGCGCTACGCGCGGCCTTGTGAACGGATACGCGCCTGCTTATGTCAATAATGTCGAAGATCTGCGTGACTGTGCGAAGTCTGTCAAGGCGGTAATAATCGCATCGGGCGTCGGATTGCGCACCGTCGGCGACATCGCCAAGGAGGCCGAGAAACTCGGCGTGAAGATACTCAATGGCAGGAAGATTCAGGCCGCTAATCATAGGGTATATATGATCGAGAAGCAGCGTGCCGAGCGCATAAAGGCAAAAACCGAAGTAAAGCCTGAGGCGAAGCCTGCCGAAAAGAAAATGGAAGAAAGGAAATCGGAGCTTGCTAAGACTGAGGCGAAGACGGAAACGAAACCTGAAGTGAAAATGCCGAACGAAGAGGCGAAACGGGCTATCGCTGAGGCGGTAGTGAAGGGTGTGAAGGCTTCGAAGCGCGAGATTAAAGCAATAGCTCCGAAGGAAAATGCTTAATAGGTTGATATTATGGAAGTTGCAGCTCAACGGCGGATGGCGGCGCGCATAATGAAGTGTGGCGAATCCCGCGTATGGATGGATCCCGCGAAGCTTGGTGAAGTATCGCAGGCTATAACTTCCGCAGACGTTCGAAGACTGATAGGCAGCGGTATAATCCATGCGGCTCCGAAAACGGGCGTTAGCACGGGCCGCAAAAAGCACATAGCGCAGCAGAAGCGCAAAGGCAGGAGAAAGGGTAAGGGTTCGCGCAAAGGCGCTATAGGCTCGCGCTTCAGCCGGAAGCGTGCTTGGATAAAAGTCGTGCGTGCTCAGCGCCAGATGCTGTCGGGGCTCCTGACATCGGAAAAGATCGACAAGCCACTGTACAAGGACCTTTATTACAAGTCCAAAGGCGGTTACTTCCGTTCACGTGCACACTTGCAGGCGCATATTGATGAGCTCTCGAAACTCAAAGTCGCTGAGCTCGAAGCGAGAGAGAGGGCCGGTAAAAAGAAGCGAGCTAACGAATGAGGTGTTTATTGGATGAAACTACGAGTCGGTCAGCGATTGCCGTTCAGGCGCAGGCGCGAGCAGAAGACCGATTATAATTCAAGGTTGAAGTTGCTCAAGTCGGGACTGCCGATGCTTGTAGTAAGGCGAGGCAACGATAATATTCATATTCAGATAGTGCAGTGGAACAAAGACGGAGACAAGACGCTCGCCGAGGAGATCTCGCGCAACTTGCGAAAGGTCGGGTGGAAAGGGCACTGCGGCAATCTGCCTGCGGCTTATCTAACGGGCATGCTGCTTGGCAAGAAGGCGCTGAAAGCCGGCGTCAACGAGGCGGTGCTTAATCTCGGTTTGCAGCTTTCCACAAAAGGAAACGCGCTGTATGCCGCTGCCAAGGGTGTGAGAGATGCGGGCGTTGACGTTCCCGTAGACGAGGAGATACTTCCGGACGACGAGCGCGTGAGCGGCAAGCACATAGCGTCCTACGTCAAGGGTGCCGAGAACATAGTTAAGAATTTTGAGGAGGTCAAGAAGAAAATAGAAAGCATGTAGACTAGACGAGCGGGTGAACGGCTATTCGTTTGCTAAACGAAAAGTGCAGATCATTGCGTTCGTTATGATACTTCACGGTGATATGATGGTACGCGATATGCAACCAAAAACTACGATTGGAAAGGCCGTACGAGCGGGAACGATTACGAGCATTGATGAGATATTCGAGTCCGGGCAAAAGATCCGCGAGCCCTGGATAGTCGACGCGCTGCTTCCAAACCTCGGGTCGGAGATCATATTGTTCGGCGGTTCTCCGGGAAAAGGAGGCGGAATCAGCCGCACGTCGACGCGACGAACGGTCCGGATGCATCGTTCGGGCCGCAGATATCGTATTTCTGCGTTGGTCGCCGTCGGCAGCCCGGGTTACATCGGATTAGGCAAAGGAACCGCAAATGAGCATTCCGTCGCTATCAACAAGGCGGCTGAGGCTGCTAAGCTTAACGTCATCCCGATAAAGACGGGGTGCGGCTCATGGGAATGCGGATGCGGCGAAGGGCACACGATCCCGCTTGCAACCTGCGGAAAGAACGGGTCCGTTAGGGTGAAGCTCATGCCCGCTCCTAAAGGTATCGGTTTGTGCGTGGCTGCGGAAGGTAAGAAGATGCTCAATCTCGCCGGAATAAGAGATCTGTGGTCAAAGGCGGAAGGACAGACTCAAACGCGTTATAATTATGTCTGGGCGATCTATAATGCGTTCAAGAAATTGAACAGCATGAAGATCGACCTGCCTGAAGCGAAGTCTGCCAAGGCCGGAAAAGTTGAGGAAAAAGCCGAGGCAAAGCCCGACGAATCCGCCGAGCTTGAGGCGGAAGAGATCAAGGAAGCGATCGCCGAAAAGGAGATCAGCGATGCAAAGAAACCTGATGCGGTTGCGAGGCCCGAGATCGAGGGCGGAATAGAGGTCGAGGAGTAGATGGTGAACGGTATGGCGTTTATAGCTCATTTGGAAGTTTGTGTGGTATCATCATGATATTAGCAATACGTTTGCGAGGAGTATGCGGCGTTAAGAAAGAGATCGCCGATACGATGCGCATACTCGGTCTCGAGAAACGATATTCGGGAGCTCTTATCGCCGAGAACGAGTCGACAAAAGGCATGATCAAGAAGATCGTTAGCTTCGTTGCGTGGGGAGAGGCAAGCCCCGAGACGATGTCCGCTTTGAAGGCAGCCGGAAAAATCAAGGAACAGACAGGTTCATTCGGTCTCAAACCACCTGTAGGCGGGCTGACAAACATTAAGCAGGCATGGCCGAACGGCGATTTGGGATATCGCGGCACGGAGATAAACGATCTCGTGAAGAGGATGATGTGACGTTGAATTGCAGTTATGATATGAGATGGAAGATATGTTGAACAGATTACCGCGTTTTAAAAAAAGGATCCGGGCTTATCGCGGCCAGAGGGCCGGTTACGGCGCCAAGAAAAAGCACCGCGGCAAAGGCAGCCGCGGCGGAAAGGGCTGGGCAGGCTCGACGAAGCATCGACGTTCGTATGTATACAAGTACGCGACCGATCATTTCGGTTACAAAGGTTTCAGGCCGCCTGCTGCGGCTGCTCGAGACGTCATTATAAACCTGAACGATGTCGAAAAGCTTGCGGCAAAACTCGGCAACGACCTGGATCTAACGTCTATGAAGTACACGAAGCTTCTCGGCCGCGGGAAATTGTCGAGGCCGGTAACAATCAAAATCGCCAGCGCATCCGAGGGCGCCAAGGCGGCAGTCGAGGCGGCGGGCGGCAAGCTGGTCCTTGAAAAGTCAGAAGAATCCGAGGAGTGAAATGGATAATCAACCCATGGCACCAGGCATCGAAGGTGCCGACAAAGTACGAGTCGGCTTTTTAGACAGGATGACAAAACTTCTGCCGACTATATCGGAGCCGAAGATCCACATCAACTTCAAGAACAGGCTGCTGTGGACCGGAATTATATTGCTCATCTTTCTGGCGCTGAGCCAGATAACCGTCTACGGCGTCACGCCTGCCGAGATCGAGCGTTTCGGATTCCTCGAAATGATCCTGGGCTCCAAGCTAGGCTCGCTGATGACGCTCGGTATCGGGCCTATCGTCACGGCATCTATTATTTTACAGCTGCTTGTGGGCTCGAAGATACTGCCATGGGACCTGAAGACAAAGCAGGGCCGCGCAAAATTCATGGGCGTGCAGAAGATCGTAACAATACTCTTTGCTGTATTCGAAGGCTGGGCATACGTCAACTTCGGCGTTGTGCAGGCGGCTTCACCGTCCATCGGTATGACAATCTTGCTGACGGCGCAGCTGGCGTTCGGCGGTTTTGTCGTGCTGCTGATGGACGAAGTCGTATCGAAGTGGGGCATCGGCTCGGGAGTTTCGCTGTTCATCGCTGCCGGAGTAACAAAGACGATTTTCGTGCGAACGCTTAATCCGTTCGTGCCAATCGGATCAGAGTTGCCAGCCGGCATTATACCGGCGTTCATCTCGTACTTACGACTGGGCGAGCTTAGCCAGGGATTCCTGTCGCTGCTGCCGATCATCGCAACGATACTGGTGTTTTTCGTAGTCATCTACATACAGGCTATACGTGTCGATATCCCGCTTGCTTTCACGTCGATACGCGGTTTCGGTCGTCGCTGGCCGCTGAAGTTCATATACACGTCCAACATGCCCGTTATTCTCACGGCAGCGTTGATGGCCAACCTCACGCTTGTCGGGTCCATGCTTGCAAACCGAGGCATAGGCATACTGGGCGCGTTCAACCAGCAAGGCCAGGCTACTGACGGCTTCCTATATTATATATCTCCTCCCAATAACGTATCGATCCAGCTGTTCTTCCTGGTGTGGCTCGGTATAGCGTTCGTCGGATCGTTCTTTGCGTTCTACAAGAAAAAGCCGAACATCGGAAAATATACGATAGTTTCCACAATCGTGGGTTTTGTCGTCGCTCTTGCAGCCACGTATTTCTCAATCGGTTTGCCGCTGCTAGGTGACCTGGCGCGGACGATCGGATACCTTGTATTTTTCGCGGTATTTTGTACGCTATTCTCCGTCATCTGGGTGTCTACGTCGGGCATGGACGCCGAATCGGTCGCGAACCAGATAGAGGACCTCGGCCTGCAGGTGCCCGGTTTCCGGCGCGACCCGCGCATAATCCGAGAGATACTGAACCGATACATCCCGACGCTTGCTGTTCTGGGCGGTCTTGCCGTAGGCGGGTTGGCGGCGTTTGCCGACTTAACGGCTGCTTTGGGTACGGGAACCGGAATATTGCTCACTGTCATGATTATTTACAACTTCTATGAGATCATCGCAGCTCGCTACATGGAAGAGCTGCATCCGTCGTTGCGCGGGTTCTTCCAATAGACCCTTTCTTGAAAGAAAGCGTCTGCGGAAAGAACGTAATAAAATGTTTGCGGAAAACAGCCCTTTAGATTTCGGCTATAGGCGTGTATGCCAATTGCAATCGAAATCCAAAGCGCTGCAAGGCAAAGTCTTGGACTTTGTCTGCACAAGCGAAGCAGAGCTTCGCTTTGTGGCGGAAAGACGAATGTGATATTTCTAAGCGTAAGCCAATTGTGGCCGCAAGCAAAAGCGCCGGAATTCGACTTAAGCCATATGACCGTGTATGCAGAACTGCGCGTATCGGCATAAGTCGAATTGGCGGAAAACAATGAATCGAAAAGTGTCTGCGCTCAAAATAACGGCGGATTTTTTGCCTGGCGATTCGAACATAAGCTTTTTAGCCGTTTTTACCGAATCTTTTCATGGGCGTATTGAGTCCAAAGGAAATCGAGCGATACCGTGAGTCTCAGAATTTCTTTTATGCATCGTGGATAGACGGTAAAGCGGTACAGTTGTGGATTCCGTATCACCCTGCCGCGCTGCATCACCAATACGGCTTTAGCGTGAGGCGCATCGCGAAGGAGTGTGGCATTGGCCACAATAGCATGGCGAATATTTTTAGGCATTACAATATCCCCATTCTCTCGCGAAGTGAAGTTGCCGTAGGTGCCGCCTACCATGCATTGAGGACTACTGGTAAGAGGGACCAAATAACTTCTGGAAATGCGGATGTAACGATTCTGGAGCGATCAAAGTCAGCGAAGGTTCTCTCGGAAGCGGACGAAAATGGGATAGGGGCTATCCCAGTGGCTGATAAAAAAAGAATGATCAAGGTCTACGATAAAATCGCTGCTTCTGCGGTAGAGGGTGACGTATATGCACAGATTGCGAAGAAGACATCAATCAATGAAGCTCGTGTGAAGGCGTTTTTCGACAAGTATTTTTCACAGGCTGAAGCGTATACCTCAATTTGTGTTGATGTTGGAAATGATAATCTGACTGACAAATATAAAGGACGCAACAAGCACGGTACCGGAATCCCGGGAAGAAATACCCATATTTCAAGTAGGGTTGTAGATTCGATTGCGCCAGTTTTTGATGACGACAGTGAGGACTGAGAAGAAAGCGACTATGTGAAAAAGCGGTCGCATGAGAGCGTGCATATAGTCAGAATATTTGGATTCGTTTCGAAACTCGAGCCGATTACTTCTTCCTGATGTGAAGCTCAAGCGGCACGAGGACGACTAATGCAAGTACCCACATCGCCGTGAACGCCGTATCCTGTCCTGTCATCAAACCCGTAACGGGCATGCTTGCGCCTTGCGAGCGAATATCATGATTCGAATCATAAAAGGGATTATAGCTTGTTTGCCATTGCGTCGTTTTGCCGGTATATTGCATCGAGCCCATCGCCGCAAGTCCGAGAACGAGCAGTGCGAAGAAGAAAAGCGCTAGAAAGGCTTCGCTGCCTTTATGCTTTTTGTGCTTGCGGGACATATATGCCATCAGGAGCGACCGTGGAGCCATGTTGACACACTCTCAGCCGGGTTGATAGCTCAGCCTCCGGCTTTCGTTTAGATACGAAAAAGACGTTCCCGAGGGCAATATATAAGGTTTTTGGTAATGTGGGCTTTGCACAAAAACTGACGGCTGCGCGAAAAGTACTGAGTGGGGAAAATCGGTCGATACCAACGGCTTACGATTTTCAGCCGCGGCACTTGGTTCCTTCTTAAGATTTTCGACGGCTAACTTGTTTGTGATATTCATGACGACAAAAGCAGCCGAACAAAAACTTTTCATTCCCGATACGGTAGGAAGCTGGGTATCGGTAAACGTATCAGTCGTGGACGTAAAATTTCTCGATGGCGTAAAACTTTACGCGCCTGCACATACGATAATAGTTGCAACACGCTATCCGACTTTTGAAGACGGCTCGCTAGTTGCTAGTACGACGCAGGCGCAAGTCGTGAAATTTCTGAGAGAATATAACGAAGTCAACAAGACAAATTTCAGATACCCGACGCTTTTCGAAGACGAGGCGATGCGCGACCAGCTCGGACGCAAGCATGCAATATTCGATGAGAACTTTGAGCGTAACGACCGATCGTGGCATTGGGGATATGTCGCCGATTTCACAAGGCCGATTCCAGGTTATGAGCAGGTCGAAGGCATAAACGGCCAGATGCTCGTTACAAGGTTAGTCGGTTACGAATTGCCGGAAGGCGAGCAGATACTTGGCGTCACAACTATGGCCCCGAGTGGCATGGTTCCCAAACTACCAAGAAAGCAGCTTGAGACGATGATAAAGGCTGAGGGATTGAAGCGTCTCGAAGAATTGCGCGGTTGCGAGATTTACGAAAAAGGCGATAAGCTCGTTGATGTTCGTAATGCTCTTGGTTATCCGCAATTTACAGTTGAAGATGAGGCGCGAGATAAAAACGGGAAACTCTTACCTCACAGTCACCACATTTGTACACCTGATCAAGATGCCGGTGAAACTGTAGGTCATCGGTATGTCGGCTCACACCTCCGTGACCTTAGTAGATGCTTCTACGTGGATTTGCTTAGCGGTGCTGGTTTCTCACACTCGTACGGGTCGTTTCCGTTAGTTCGTAAGGGTTGCGTCGGGGCCGAAGTTTTGCGACCGAATGGGAAGTTCACGCTTTGAGAAAAGTGACGAACTGTTTACTTACACCCATCCGCGGCGTTGGGAAGAAATGTCCAGAATACGCCACTCATGTGTACACCCGAATCTGCCTACACGGTTTCAGACATGCTAATACCTTTTTCGAACAGGGGGCACACTGCAAAAAGAGGCGGAAAGGAAGTACTAACTACCAATTTCTGTTAAAGCACAACACAATGCTAGAGGTTTCTGTTGAAGCAGAGTGCGACTTCAGAAATTCCTGTTGAAGCATACTGCGATTTGCAATTCGTTTTTTTGACAGCTTCCGTTTCGCATAGCTCCTTGATTATGACATCCGACGCTTCCAGCGTTTCTGTGCGTTCGTCGTGACCTTTGTACATTTCCAGTTCTCCCTTGCAGACAAGTCGTCCTTCATGGATTGCACGAAGCCTCTTGGCAGTCGGACCGTCAAAGACCTTTTCGAAGTCGTCGTCAATACTGCCAAGTCGGAATTCTGGCAACACGGTATTGGGGCATGAATAAATGTCGCCATCTGGGCGCGCATAGGCTAGTCCTCTGTAACCTGCTGTGCATCCCTCACAGGTATAGCCATTGCTCAGCTTTCTGATGAGGTCCGCATAGGACCATTCAAGCAGATCGACTGCATCATTGTTCATTGCGGTGTCAAGCTGCTGGAAAATCTCTTTGCCGGCGTGTAAAACCTTTAGACCATTATTTTCTGCGTGGCCCTTTGCCACAAGCGGCAGCACGTTGAACTGCACTGCGCCAAGCTCTTTTGCGAAATATATCGCGTTCGTGAGGTCTGAAATGTTGCCTTCGTGCAGAACAAAATTTATGTCAAACGGAACGTCGTTTTTGCGCAGATTTTTCGCCGCTGCGATAGTTTTATCATATACGCCCGGTTGTCTGAGTTGTTCGTCTATTGCCGGTCTCGACCCATTGAGCGAAAGAATCACTTTGCCTTTTGCAGATGTGTAGAACTTTCCGAGATCTTCCGCTTTCTTTTCGTCAATTAAAGTTCCATTGCTCGTAAAGAAAACCATTTGATTTTTGGCCGCTGCACGCGCAGCAAGATCGTCTATAGCAGGATAAACAAACGGTTCGCCGCCTTTGAAGTGGGCGATGCTGGACTTTGATTCGCGATGACAGAAGTCCGCCCACCTGTCGATAAACTCTTCCCATTGCTTTTGCGAAACACGTTCATCAATGCGTATGTTGTAGCAGTGTCTGCATGCTAGGTTACAGTCGTATGTCGGAGCTATAATCAGATGGTAAGTGTTGAGCGCGCCGGTTTTAGGATCGCCTAACATTGCATATTTCATTTGTCACACCCGAACTATATTTGCGATACCGAAACGTTTAAATTTCTGTTGTTATTTAATGACAACATGAGCGTTAGTATACCTCAGTGTCTCGACCTAGAAGAAAAGGAAGCAAAACTCTATCTGGCTTTGCTTGAACTAGGCGAAGCAACAGCGACCGTTCTTTCGAAGAAAACAGGCGTTTACAGAACGTTGATATACCAGCTCACCGACAAAATGATAGATCGTGGAATCGTAGCTTTTGTAATCAAAAATAATGTTCGCTGGTTCCGCGCTGCGGATCCGGAATCCTTGCTCAAAACCCTACAGGAGAAGGCCGAACAGTTTCACGCAATTCTGCCAAATCTCAAAGCCCGACAGAAAGTTGCAAGGTTGGAGACAAAGGTTGATGTCTATCGAGGCAAGGAAGGAATAAGCACAATTCTGAGAATGATTCTGAGAAACGGTAAACCATATTATTTGATTGGTGGAGCCGATGAGGCTTGCACGATCTTCGAATTGCAGAACAAAGCTTTTGTCAGGCAAGCAGAACGGCTCAAATTGAACGGCTATATACTTGGAAGAAAAAAAGACCGTTTTTTCGTAGGAAAGAACGAAGAATACAGATTTGTGCCAGACTATATGATTTCTTCAACGACCATGGTCACGTGGGGCGATAAAACAGCTGTCTTCGTGTGGTCAGAACCATATTACGCTATCGTTATCGAAAGCGAGGAAGTTGCCAAGTCTAATCTGGCAACATTTGGGTGGTTCTGGTCACATGCTCGCAAGCCAACTCAGAATGACAGAAAGCGAAGATTGCTACGGTATTAATGTGTCAAAACAACGTTTTCCGAAAGGGACTATAAATGACGGCAATACTTCCGGCAGCTCAATAAACCGTTAGGAAGATTTCTACAAGAGCAAATCAGTCCAGCCCTTCAAGGAATGCGACGACGTCCTTGCCCAGCGAGTCGGTGTTGTAACCGCCTTCCTGGACCGCGAGGATGGGAAGCTTGGTAGCCTTCAGTTTTCTGCCTATTGTGTGATAGCATTGTCGTGTCAGCTGCATCGGCATACCGTTCCATGAAACTTCTTCGTTCTCAGACGTGTCGAAGCCCGCGGAAACAACGACCGAATCCGCACGCCACGCGAGTATGTGATCCATGCACTTATCGACCAAACGTAGATAATCCGAAACCGAGGAATCGCGCTTTGCCGTCAAATTTGCTATTCTGGGCGTGTTGAGAACAGACGATTGCCTGCCATCGTACACTTTGGGGTAAGCGCCTTCGCCATTTATCGAGATGTATGCGGCGCGTTCGTCATCGTACATTATATCTTGCGTGCCGTTGCCGTGATGGATGTCTATATCGAACACAGCGACACGTCCGCGTTTCATGAGATGCTTTGCAGCTATAGCCGCATTATTGAAGAAGCAGTATCCTCCTATTCTGTCTCGTGTTGCATGATGCCCGGGAGGCCTGCACAACGCATATACGGCTTTGTCTCGGCCTTTGCATAATATGCTAGCGCCTGACAGTGCAACACTCGCGGCGGCGCGTGCAGCGCGGTAGGTGCCCTTCGACAGCGAGACAGATTCGTCTGCATCGGTATCGAGAAGAATTCGGGGGTATCCGCTTCGCAACGCTATAACATTACGTTTGTTATCCTTGAGAAATCTTACGATTGCAGGATCGTGCACGTCCGTGATGTGTTCGTCGACGCGTTCGAACGGTTCTACTATCGTACTGACGTCGCTTTTTTGTATTTCGGCAAGAATCGCACTTGCGCGCAGCGGCGTTTCTAAATAGGGCACTATGCGTCCTTGATAAATATCATGCTTGGGGTTGTGCTGCTCGTGCAGGTTGCTGTACACTATTTGCATAATATTGACTATCGATACTGTTGTTTAAGTTCTGCAAAATGTTGCCGGGTTGTAGCGAATTCTTTAAGTCGGTCCGAACAGAATAAAATTATGCGCGCGACAATCTCGAAAGCGAAGATAGAAGACCTCGATGACGTATTGCGACTGGAACAAAGGGTCTGGAACGATAACACTGTCAACAACAAGTACGACCTGGGAACGTCGATAAGGTTCGGTCACGCGTTCGTGGCAAAGCACCGCGGAAAAGTGGTGGGCGCTATCCTCGCAATGCGGACCGCCGATGGTTCCGTCTTCGTCCAGGACTGGTTTGTCGACCCGAATCACCGCGGAAAGGGAATAGGCCGCACGCTTTACTCGAAGTTGATAGAATCAGCGGCAGCCCCGATCGTAACGCTTGTCAGCCCAAAATTCTCGGCTTCCGTTGCTGTCCATAAAAAACTCGGATTCAAGCCCGTCAAGCTCGTGAAGAACGCATATTTTGTCGGCGATACTGCAAGGTTTCTAATGCGCAAAGAATCGAAACGTTCGGACAACGACTCCGAGTAGCGTTTGTGCTATATCTAGTTTCGCATCACGCTCAGAATTAAATAGCGTGCTTTCTATAGTGCAAACATGAAAACTACGATCTTGCGTATTGATGCCCGGAATCCGGAGCCGGCGAAGGTCGCCGTTGCCGCTAAAACGATACGCGATGGCGGGCTTGTCGCTTTTCCGACTGAAACGGTCTACGGCTTGGGCGCCAATGCGCTTGACGCTAAAGCAGTGGAAAGTATTTACAAAGCGAAAGGACGACCTTCAGATAATCCGATGATCGTGCACATCGCGGAGAAGGCGGATATTTTCAAGTTTACTAAGACTGCGGGTAAAACGTTCGAGATCGTGAACAAGCTGATCGAACGGTTTTGGCCAGGACCTCTGACGATCGTTGCAAAAAAGACGTCGGCCATTCCCGGCGTTGTGACAGCGGGGATGGATACCGTGGCGATACGGATGCCTCGGCATCCTGTTGCGCTGGCGCTGATCAAAGCAGCGGGCGTTCCGATCGCAGCTCCGTCTGCCAACATCTCGGGGCGGCCGAGCCCGACGACTGCGCGGCACGTTGTTGAAGACTTGTACGAAAAAATACCCGTTATCATAGACGGCGGTGATACCGAGATAGGCATAGAGTCTACGATCTTAGACGTTACGAGCGATGTACCGATGCTGCTTAGACCGGGAAAAATAAGCGTGGAGGAACTGATTTCTGTCCTAGGCATGGTCGACGTTCATCCGGTCGTGAAAGGCGATGCGACTGTCGCTACGGCTCGAGCGCCAGGCATGAAGTATCGCCATTATGCGCCTTCGGTTGACTTGGTGCTTGTCGAAGGCGAACCTGTTACTGCCAACTCGGCGATGTTCGAGCTTGCCAGGAAATATCGCGACAACGGGAAGAAAGTCTTCCTCATGAACCTTTCCGACAAGGATCCGACAGAAGTCGCGCATAAACTGTTCAAAGAATTCCGCGATTGCGAGCGTCGCGGGATAGACGTGATAATAGCCGAAGGAATCTCAGAAAAGGGCGTCGGTCTTGCGGTTATGAACCGCTTGAGGAAGGCGGCGAGCAAAGTGATGAAAGTGTAACATGGAGCACAGATGGTAATGGCTGGGAGCGAGTTTTACAAACGGCAGCGTCATATTAATGATGATATTGATGTTCGTTCCGCTTAAACGCGCTCGGAAATAGACTTAAAAAGGTGTAGAATTAAAGCTGTGTAGAAATTTGCCGTGATAAACATGCCTAATTACCAGTTTCATTTCGTGATGTGTGAAGCTCTGTTAAGGGGCGATTCTGGAAAAGGTTCCATGAAAGTAGACCCTGTGAAAATCTACGCAGAGGCCAGAACCGGCGTGATAAATTTTCCCGATCTTACGAACGGCGTGCCAATTTATCCGCGTCTTACAGAAGGCAAAAAAACTCCCACCCAGTTCTTTTTGGGTAACGTTACGGAAGTTCGGCCTGTGGCTGGAAAAGGTTATTCTGAAGTTGATGTCGTTCTAGAAAGAGAAGTCGGCATCAGAGCGAACGCCCACTTATCGGGCGTCTTAAAAAGAAAGGTACACAAAGCTGTAGGACGCTACACCGATGGTTTCGATGAAGCGTTTGTGAAAGATTATTTGGCTGCGTTGCGAAGAGTCGATCGTTACGTTAGAATCGAAAAGGCACCACAGGTTCGTAAGGAACTTCGCGGATGGAAGGAACTTAAGGCCTTCCCAGGCGACGGGTTTCCAGAGCGGGATCTCAGCCGCGGGCGCGGAAGAGTGGATTAAATCGAAGATGATATTATGGGTTCACGGAAGAAATCGGGAGAAAAAATAAAGATCGTTGCAGCGCGCGGACAAGCAGCGCCGCGATGGGCTGATATTAGGGCATTCGGTATGAAACGTGCGCGCGGCCGACGCATACGCGTAGTCGTCAGCAAGCGCGGAAGGCTGAAGATCTAAGCAGCCCTTTCGTTTGCGGCAATCTGAGCGTAAATCAATCGTAGTCGCAAACCAAAGCGCTGCAAGGCGAAGTCCGAGACTTCGTCTGCACAAGAAAACCTTCGGTTTTCTTTGTGGCGGAAAAACAACGGTAAGTTATGATATTGTGATCGATATGGCTGAAGAAAAGATTTACACGATTCCTATTGATGTGACGAAGAAGGCGCGCGTAAGGCGTGTGCCGTGTGCTGCCCGATTTGTGCGCTCGTTCTTGCTCACTCACACGAAGGCGGATGAAGTGAAGATCGGCGCAAAGCTGAACGAAGCACTCTGGGCCAGGGGCATAGAGAAGCCGCCTGCCAAAGTCCGAGTGCGCGTCGTCATAGACGGAGGCATCGCAAAGGCGGAGCTGTTCGGCCACGAGTACGCCGAGTTCAAGCCCCTTTCAGTCGTGAAGAAAGAAAAGCTTACGGACAAATTGCGGGCAAGGCTGGGCGCTAAGGCTGAGCATGCTGAAGAGCTTGAGAAAGCCATTGAGGGAAAACAGGAAGAGACAAGCGAGAAAAGCGAGCAAGCCGAGAAGGGCGCGGCGAGCGCATCGAGCGCGTCAGTGCCTACGGCACCAGTTAAAGTCGAGAAGAAAAAATAAGTTTCTTTCTGGGTCTAGCTTTGTTTAAATGTCCGTTGTGAAATGAATTATTGGGATGTTATGCCACAAGAACCTAGAGCCATACCCGAGATGGAAGAGCCTGTGCGACCGAAACGTCAAGAGGAATTGATGACGGAGGTCGAAAAGCCTGTAGTTGCGAACGCCGTACGACTGAACGGGCACCTTGCACGCGGCGTGATACGAGGGCGAGAGCTGATCGACCGTTTCGCCGATAGGCTTGAAGGAATGCTGGGGTTCAGGCCATATTCCGGAACGCTAAACATCAAGGTCGAGCGGCCTATCGATATCGAAGATTTTGAGACAAAACGTATCCAACACATCCTGCTTGACGGCTCGCTCTGGATAGACGCGCGGCTTGCACCGATAAAAATGGAATTTCGCGACAAGGTCATAGACGCGTGGATCATAATCGATGAAAGAGGCTTACACGAGGACGACGTACTTGAAGTGATACACAAAGACCGCCTGGTAGACAAATACGGAATGCAAATAAACGATGAAGTGACGGTCGAGCTCGTGCCGGTGCGGCGCGGCCTTAAATCGCGGCTAAAGGCGCGGCTGCGATGGCTGTGGCCGAGGTCTACAAGGACTTTCCAGTAGTGTGATATCGGATGACGTTTTATTCATTCCTCAACGTGCATGGCGATGCTAACGTGGGATTGTACGGGTTTGCGACCGATCGTTACTGCCTGTTTGGGCCGAACAGTGAGGCGACGGACAAGCTGCACGATATACTTAAGGTACCCGTTCACAGTGTGAGCGTTCTTCACCTGGACTTGATACGCATACTCATCACCGGTAATGCGCACAATGTCGTCGTGCCGAATTTCCTGTTTGACCGTGACATCGAGGCTTTGAAGCACGTGCTCGATAAGTATAAAGTACGGGTACATATGCTCAGGACAGAGCATGCGCTCGGCAATGCGATCCTACTCAATGATAAAGGCATCGTGATACCGCCTATCCTAAAAAAATACATACCGGACCTTGAGAAATTTTTCGGGCTGCCGTGTAGCGTGACGACGATTGCAAAACTGATGACGCTCGGCACGCTCGGCGTAGCGACAAACAAGGGTTGCCTCGTCCATCCGCAAATAACGAATAAGGAAGCGGATATCGTCGAGAAGGCGCTTGATGTGAAACTTGACGTCGGTACGGTTAACTTCGGTTCGCCATATCCGGGTTCCGGAATAATCGCTAATTCAAACGGCTTTATGGCCGGCACTTCGACAAGCGGTCCCGAGCTTGGCCGTATCGCAGATGCGTTGGGTTTCGATTAAGATTCCTACGGGTTCACATATTTTGTTGATGAAATATGTCACAAGCTTACGAAGCTGTTAAGAAAGCTGCAAACGAGTTCTTGTATGGGTTGCGCATCGGTATACCCGTTGCAATCGCGCCTTTCGCCATACCAACATCACTGGTTGTAGCGAAAGAGATGACGGACTATCGAAATAAAAAACCTATCACAGCAGACCCGCGTTTCCAGATGAACGAAGAATTGTCGAAGGAAGCCCGTAAATTACTCGAAGCATGCGAATTCGTGGATAGCGATGATGCAGCTCGCACGCATATTGCCGAGACATATCGGAAGCTCCGCGATGTTGTCGATATTTATCATCCGGTAATCGCTGAGAATGAAAGAAAGGGAGGGTCGTTTAAGTCATCCGTTTTTCGTTCTGACGTGCGTGAAATCGCGGACTACGCCTTGGCGCGTCCGTTCCGGTTGGCAGGCGAATTAACCGCATTCGCCGCGCTTTCTGTGTGCGGGTATTATGCCGGACGATATACATCACAACACCCGTATGTTTTGTTGGTCCCGCTGATCACGAATCTAGTGAGTGCCGGACATGCAGTGCGCACGGTTTGCCAACTGCGACGCGAGAAAGAACTTGAAAGGCAGCACGATAAAGAATCCGACCGCAAGACTCAGGAATATCTTGACAAACTTCGAAAAATTTATATCGGTACATTGGATGCGTGAATCTATGAAGATTTCTCCAGTCGGTCTGGTAGACCTGAAGAAATACGGGTTTCTAATCGACAATCACTACAGAAAATGGTACACGAAAGCAAAAATCATGCAGTCGAGAAAATCCGTTGCCGATGCGCTTGTTCTAGCAAAGAAACGTCTGCCGGACGGTTATAATTTCAAGATCACTGAGGGAAAGCGTACACTTGCGTCGCAGAGATTGATAGTCGCAAAGTTTGCGAAAAAATTCGAAGGCAAGCTACTCGAGGATTTTGCAGGCGGGTATCCGTCTATTACTAAGCCGTTGCCGCCTGATACGCACAGGCACGGCGGTGCCCTTGATCTTACGATCGTCGACAAACGCGGCAAAGAGCTTTCCATGGGCGGCAGGACGTGGACCGCTGCTGACAGTTTACGTGCGTATGAGAGAAACTCATTGTCTAGACGCGAAAAGGAAATCCGGGACAATCGGCGGCTTCTTGCAACGGTCATGAAGAAAGCGGGTTTCAAGCCGCATCTGCCCGAATGGTGGCATTGGAAATTTAGGAACTGAGTTTCTTAATTTATGTTACAAATAACAGAAAGTATGCTACAATTAACAGAATGAACGACTCACTGCATTACTAAGGCATTTGGATTCGTTTGCATGCAGCGGCGTTTTAAGGTTTTCTCTATCCTTTTTCTGATGAAACCACAAACCGCGGAGATTTTTTCGCAAGCGGCTAAATGCAGTCTGATACCGTATCATACGGCAGATGCGCTTTTGCCGATAATAACTTCGTCCAGGAATGCAAGTGCTATTCCGTTTGGTTACCTAGGCATCAGATTGGACGCTTCGGACTACGATAGTGCGTGCAATGCTTTGGAAAACAGTTCGCAGTACCAGCGGATGAAAGATCTTGACGATTTTGGTGTCAAGCTCTCGTACACAGTAGAGCCGGTTCTGACCGGCGGACGATTGACCGGAGTGGTGTATTTGCATAAAGGCGATGAGACGCGATTGCAAACGATACGCGGCCACTTCAGGCGTGCAAATGATGATATACGAGCAGGACGGTTCAGCGATGACTATTTCAAAGGTGTTGCGCTGGTTGGGGAATTTTTGGGTTATCCGAAGTGCTGCACTGACAAATATGTCAATGACAAGATGAACGGCATGCGGATTTTAGCAGAAGCCGGCAAACTCGGCGTACTCGAGGACATCGATCAGCACGAAGAAACGCTGAGAAAGGCTGCAGGCGCAGCCGAGAGCAGGGCGTCAAACCAGCTCGATGAAATGTTCAGTGCAGACGCTAATACGCGAAGAGTTCGAACGGTCATGGGATTGTCTGCGGAAAAGCGCATGGCGTATTTCACGCTTGCGCACTTTCCGTGCCGACCAGAATGTGAAGCTGCACGAAGCATCGGCGAAAGGGTAGCGGAAAGTTTCTCAAAATTCGATGAAAAACTAGGCGAGGAATATAGAGAGACGATCCTGCCTACGAACATGGCATTCGTATGGGCGCTTGACCTGGAACTTGTGATAAGCACAAATAACTATCTCAGCAGTCTTGTGAACCAGTGTCGAAGTACTAATTTGTATTCGGCGCATGCGACTGATCAGCGAACGACTGCGAAAATCGGGCGTAATGAACCGTGTCCATGCGGCAGCAAAGTCAAATACAAGAAATGCTGCGGCGGGCATTGAGACGCTGCGATTCGAACGTTTTAGATCTGTTGCTTGAGTGCAGCGATCATATCTCTGTGTTTTGTCGCGTCCTCGTATCGTTCGTCGCGGATCGCCAGCAGCTTTTCGATTGCATATTCCGACAACTTGATACGCTTTTTGTGGCTTCCCGTTATCACGCCGACGATGTCCAGAGCTTGTTTTTCTAGTTCGGTTCCGCTGAAGAGTGCTACGATCGACTTTGATGCAGTTTCGACGTCCTTACTCCCATGCGATGCGACTGCATCGAACAGCTTGCCGCTTAGCGCGTAAAGCTTTTCTCTCAGATGCCGCGCACTGTAAAGTTTGTGGTCTTCGCGAACTATCTCTTTCAGGTCGATGTTTATGCCTGCCTTTCGGTGCTGTTGAGAAAGATATTTTGTACCATAATCCGTAATAGTTACCATGAAAATCGGCACCACAAACTGTCTCGGGACTCTTCCGCAATAGATTATATCCGCGTCTTTTCCCAGAATTTCCATCTCGTTATCGAAACTTAGCGGTGCTGCTAAGCACATGCGCTCATGTCGAACGTTCTTGGAAAAGTAGTCCAATATCTCGTGTGCCGAGGCATCGAACTTGCCGATGGCCAGCTCATAGAATTCTAAAGGATCGGAGCCGAATGCCATAGCGGGATAAGGCGTCGATTTGGCTTCCTTCCAGTCGAAGCAACATGCGTAAGTGAGTCCTACACCCCTTAGGTTTTCGGCATCGCCTTTTTTGAGCTCGAACATCCATCTTGGGTGCCGAGAAAACCTTAAGAACCGTTTCTCAGAAAAATAGGTTTATAAGTCTAGCGCGTTCTTTTAACGAGATACGCGACAATAGTTCGCCGCCGCGAATATGATAATTGTGATTATTATGCCAAAACCAACGAAAAGCGGGCACGTACACGGACCGGGATGCAAGCACGACCACGTCGAGCAGGGGCCCGATGCACGGAGAGACTTCCAGAAAAAATACCTGCAGTTTCAGATGGCCCGCCAGTACGCGGCTGCGATGGCTGATGAGAAGGCGAACGTCGACGCGAAAGTAGCAGAGCTAGCGATGACTATATCCTCGCTTGAAGGCCTGCAGAAGACAAAGTCAGGTGAAGACATGATGTCTACGCTCGGTTCCGATGTGTATGTTTCATCGAACATCAACGACGTTTCCACGGCAGTCGTAGGCGTAGGCGCAGGCGTGTATGTGCGCAAGCCGTTGGCCGAGGCGATCGCTACGCTTAAGGCGAGGCGCATCGAGTTCGTTGAGATCGCTACGCAGCTGAACTTGCAGATAGTCACGCTGAACGAGCAGCTTGCAAAGATGGAGCCTGAGATACAGGCTATGGCTTTGCAGATGGAAGACTCGAAGACGTAGATTTTGTTTGAATGACAATTTCTTTCTTGCACATTCCGAACAGTTTGAACTCTCTTAAACTTTTTCACAGGCATCGATTACGTGATATAATGAAAATTAGACTGACGGATAATATCTCGGATATCGTCTGGGATTTCATGAGGAATAAGTCGGATACCGAGAATTCTGAGCTGGGGTGGTGTATGGCTTTTGCGGGTATGTTTGGTGCACTACTTTGTGCAAGTTGGGGCGTATATAGTCTACGAAAAATTTGGGTTCAATACAGCCCGCTGCCGTGGTAAATTTAGGCAATCATTACTCGATACAGTCTGCTGACGTGGTAAGATATGAGTACGCGTTCAAGCAGGTCGTGGATTACGCAGACAGAAGCCCGAGGGACGGTGTTCTTAGTCATGCAGAGAGGTCTGATATATGCGAACGTATGGGCTATGTCGGAGAGTTTTTTATACAGCGAATACCACCAGTTTCCAACTGGTAGGTTGCGGTAATATACGGTGGTATTCGCGTACAACCAAACTCTTGTTATTGTACCACCGATGCAGCACAGAAATACCGCTGGTCAGAGAC
>Ga0315284_10002402_pt1 | contig 26845 bp, 26 predicted proteins | sample YL17G09_16_MG_FD_203696 | JGI IMG/M metagenome (GOLD analysis project Ga0315284, IMG submission 203696) | Sediment microbial communities from Yellowstone Lake, YNP, Wyoming, USA - YL17G09_16 | ecosystem: Environmental > Aquatic > Freshwater > Lake > Sediment | place: USA: Wyoming | collected...
GCATCGGTTAAAGGTTTGGATATACGTCCTGCTATTTGAGCGTCTGTTTCCATTCTATAAAATAACGCAACAGATTATTTCAAGAAAAATAACGCAAATAAGTATTTTAGCACAATAGTGATATAAAGACGTTTATTGGATAATAGTATTAAACTACCCAGAATGGTTCACTACGCCCAAGACTACGAAGATGCGAAACCGATAGAAAAGGAACTCCTCCCGATTCTCCGTGTATTTTTTAACCGAGACCTCAAGCAGACAGCAGGACAGTTCGCCCAGTATGATTACTGGTTTGGCGAAGGAACAGACGACGAAACCGTCTGGGAATTAAAGACCCGATTCGACAAGGCGAAAGGGCGAGGTGTGAAGATGATGAAGAACAAGTATGACTCGACGATGTTAGTCGCCTCCAAACTGACTCCAGATGGACGGTTTCACAACGCAAAAAAAATATACCTTGTTTTCAATTTTAAAGATAAGTTGTGTTATATTCAATATGACGCACAGAAGTTCAGTGAATACCAGCACACACAGTTTATCCGCTCGAATGATGAGGGTGTGGTTGAGAATACAAAAGACCATATATACATACCAACAGCGGACTTGACGGATATATTGGATTGGGACGACACATTTCAAAATTGTGAGGATTGTGGGTTCAATATGCCCGAGTCGCTCACCTATTTCTGCGATGGAGGAGGACAGACAAACGACTTGTGGTATTGCTCTGGGTGTGTCTCGGGTTCAAACGAGTTCATCGTGGGATAGAATCGAGAATACGCCAGACCATATCCTTATTGTGTCCGTCGGGACACTCGACGAATCTCTCCATAAAGGGTCGAGACACAGTCGCAGACAATTCCACATATCCCTTGAGGGTAGATGGTTTCATCTTTCCAGACGAGAATGAGTATAATTCATTCTGGTCTTTCCAGATATAAAACTGGGTCTTCGCAATAACCATCTTGAGGTAGAATCGTTCGTTCGTTTTCTGTTGTTCGGGAGTGAGAGGCATTCTTATTCGATTGAGTGAGTATTGGATTATATCTGGTATTAATATATTGCTGATTGAGTTGTTGATATAGTCCCTGAAATAAAAAGACAATCAATTTTCTGGATTATTTCACGCAATAACCTATTCCAGACAAATAGATTATTACAAATAGGTTAAAACAGTATATAATTAATTAATAATATCTTGATTTAATTGAATTGAAATAATCTCAATATACGTATCCTGAAATAATCTAAATTGATTCGCAGAAAATTGATTGTGTTTTTATATTTATTCAATAATCATATAAAGACAATACCTTAATACTATTATCGAATAAAACCCCCCTCCGCAAATATGAATACCTTTGACGAATTAACTTGTGGTGTTTCTATCCACGCTTTCCAGATGCTATTAACTGTTGTGATTAACGATATGGGCGTGATGCTTGGCGACGCAACTCACGAGTATCTCGACAAAGTGGAATGGGGGAATGATTCTCCCGAATTGAGAAAGAAGTTGGATATTGCTCTTACTTGCTTTAACCCGATGAAGGGAGATGGCGACTTCTCTGGAATGTTGAAAAAGTTCCCGACCAAAGACCCTCTCGTGATGGCGGTCATTCTTGGAATGCTGTTCGATTTTATCTACACCCATCACACGGAGGTGGAAGAGGTTTTCCACAATTATCTGGATACAGCAACCGAAATGTCGAATAATCCACAGAGAGATGACCCGAGGTTTGGTGAAAGTGGTCTTCTCTATATTGCCGGAATGATGAAGAACATCCACGTGGTTGCCTCGACCATTCACAAAATTGTTGGACGAGCAAAGGCACTCGGTAAGAATGGGACTTATTTCCCGATGGTGTCTGTTGTCCCCTACACCAAAAACGACCAACCTACCGAGGTTATTGTTGCGTCCTACTCCTTCTTAAAATATGGAGTAGTATTATAAATGGAAGCACTCCTGAACGAGAATAAAAGTAGATTAGTTGTGTTGCCTGTGGAATATGAAGATGTGTGGAAGATGTATAAAAAAGCGGTTGCCTCATTCTGGGTTGCCGAAGAAATAGACTTGTCGAAGGATTTAGTAGATTGGGGGAAATTGAACCCCGACGAGAAATATTTTATTAGTATGGTTCTTGCGTTTTTTGCTGGTGCGGATGGTCTCGTGAATGAGAATCTGGCGTTCCGTTTTTACAACGAAGTCCAGAATAGTGAAGCGAGACTTTTTTACGGTTTCCAAGTTGCGATGGAGGGAATCCATCAAGAGGTATATGCGAACCTGATTGATACGTATATCACCGACAAGACGGAGAAGCACCGTCTCTTCAACGCTATTGCCGAGTTTCCCTTCATCAAACAGAAAGCGGACTTTTGTATCCACTACATCAACAGTCGGGAGAAGTTTGCGACACGTCTTATTGCGTTTGCCTGTGTGGAAGGGATTCACTTTTCGGGTGCGTTCTGTGCGATATACTGGTTCAAGAAAAGGGGACTTTTGAAAGGTCTCACCTTCTCCAACGAATTGATTAGTAGGGACGAGGCACTCCACTGTGAGTTTGCTGTGCTGTTATACAATAAATTGACGAATAGATTACCACGTGTCGATTTCCACGCTATTGTGAGTGAAGCAGTAGAAATAGAGATAGATTTTATTTGTAGTGCGTTGCCCTGCCGTCTCATCGGGATGAATAGCGACCTGATGACCCAATACATTCGGTTCGTTGCTGACCGACTCTGCGTCCAGTGTGGATACGATAAACTGTATGACGTATCCAATCCCTTCGACTGGATGGAGTTAATATCCCTTCAATCAAAGAGCAATTTCTTCGAAAATAAGGTGAGCGAATATGCTCTCGCCAACAGGGAGAATACTGGGGATATATTTGAGTTCTCGGCAGACTTTTAGAGGTTTTATACCTTTATATGATTATTGAGGAAGGTAGAGGGAGACTACGAAAAAGCGAAAAAATAGACACTTTTTTGGAAAGTTTAAAATAGTTTGAAAATCCAAGGATAAAAGTGATATACCTACCCTCGTTTTTACAGAGGATTACACTCCTAAGGAAAACTCTTGAAAAATCGGTCCGTTTTTTCGCTTTTTCGACAGACTATTTACCTTATTGAATAATCGAATAAGACAAACAGAAAATTGAAATATCTTTTTTACTTTTACTATATGATAATTTTAATACTCAATTATAATTATCAACCCCGAACAACCGAACGAATATGACTACCCAGAGACTCTCCAATACTATTCCCCAATACGTCATCCCCGAGACACCCTGCGTCCCTCCCTGCGTTCCAAGACACGATTTCATCGGTAGTTCTTGGTGGAAGCGTCTTGGGTATGGTTCTGCGTGTGGATGTGCCTATCACGCAAGTGATTGCGAGATGAGGGGTAAGGTGTATGAATCGAAGAAGGTGGTGCTGAAGGAACTCTTGACCCGCTTTGCTGAGTTGGAAAGTCTCGTTTTGAAGTGGGAATGGGTTAATTACCAATTCCGTGAGAGACAGCGACGTATTCAGGATAGAGAAGACAAATTACTTGTGAAGAAGATGAGAGACCTTGGGTTCGACTGTATCTGCGAACACTGTTTTGAATGGTTTGTTATTCCAGAAGGACTTCCATTCTCCTACTGTTCTCACACTTGTCCCGAACACAACGAGGAGTTTCAAGGTTGGTTGAAGATTCAAGACGTTAGGAAGAAGTTCAACTTGGAACTTTCTGGAGAACTCAAGGAGAAGATTGCTGTGGAACGCTGGGAACGCCTGACCGTCGCCCTCTTGGAAAAGAATCAAAAAAAAGTATAATTATATGATGTATCAATATTCTGTATGGCGTGTATGTATGATATTTGTAATTTTAATAATTATCCGCTTTTCCGCTTTTTTTGATTTTTTCTTGGAATAATCACAGCACAGGCACTTACCTATTTACATTCGACACAGAGATGGTGTCCCCATTCTTCGTCCCATTCCCAGTCTCCACGGCGGTCGAACTCTGCGTATGTGAGACGCTTATCGCATTCAGCACACTCGACGCAGTCGCAATTATCGCCGACCACCCGTCCCTTCTCGCCACAAGCAAGACAGCGACCAGTATCGTCATCACTGTCGCTGTCGGTCTCCCACTCGGTCTCGCTGTCGTCCTCCCTACCATTCTTGAGACATTCGCCACAGCAGTCTCCGCAATTATCGCACTTCTCCTTATCACAGGAGAGATATTCCATATCGGTCTCCCCCTTGATGATGGTGAGATTGTAGAAGCAGTCGCAAGGGAGACTACTGTTCTCACGCCACACTCTCAAGAGAGTCTCATCGACAGTGTTGGAAATCTCGGCGAGACCTGCGTCGAACTCCTCATCGCAATATTCAATCATATTCTTCATCATCTCGGCAAGTCTATCGACCTTCGCCTTCATCGCTTCCTTCTTCGCCTTGGAATTATCAATAAAGGTAGTCATCTTAATAGTTCGTTCGTTCGTTCGTTCGGTTGGATTATATCGGGTATTAATATTGATTGTTTGTTAGTTGTCCCTGTTCGAGTTGGAATAAAAAGTTCTTCAATTTTTTGATTCAATTTTTTGTGTTTGAGTGAGTATGTATGGTGTTCGTTAATTTATAAAGTCAAAAAATTGATTGACTTTTTATTTCAGGGACTATACCAACAACAACAATTAATATATTAAGAATCACAGAAAATTGAAATACCTTTTCAATATTCTCTCTATAAGCAATCAATCGAACTATTATTAATCAATCCCCGAACTCTTATACTCTCAATCAATCGAATATGGACGCCAATTTCATTCGTTCTTTATCCCAATCTGGTTCGAATACGATAATATTCTCCTCGACTGCGAATGGTGGTGTGCGAATGCCCTTAACTGGGAAATCAATTCAGTCTGTTGATTCGATGCCGAGTGATGAAATCCTCGACCTTCGCAGAGAGGAACTCAATCGCAACATCCTCGCCGTCCGCAAGTCTATCCTGACCGATGGTATATTCTCCCAGAATGTCGCATTCACCACCGACCCGAATAATCCTTTCCCGAAGATTGTTCGGGACTGGTGGGTCAGCGATGAGACGACCCGAGACATCGCCCACTTCTTCTGCTACTGCGGTCTTGCTGACGGAAGCGAGACTGGTTGGAGCAACGGATTTCTGGGGTCTCGCTGGGCGGACACTATCATCAATAAGTTGCGTCTCCGCATCGCCTTTTACTCTCGGGAGAAAGACCCGAAGTATTTTGCGACTATCGAACGCCAGAACTGTGGAATCACAGGTAAGCACCAATTCTTATTTATATTCAATACTTTATACTTTCAAGAAGACGAGTCCCACCGCACCCTCATCTTCGCCACTCCCGAAGAAGACAAGGAGCGTTCGCAGAAGGTTCTCGATGCCTATCCCAACCGAGAACGCTCCCACAATCTTAATATCTGGAAGCAGATTGGTAAGGTTGTCCGCCAGACCGCACAGACAGTCATCATCCACGACGACGAGAATGAGTTTGCGAAGACCAAGGAAGAGTTCGCCAATCCCTACGAGCGGTGCTGTATCTGTGGTGAGAAGATTGAAGGATATGGTAATAACCCATCCCCAATCAAGGACGAGGGACACTGTTGCGACGACTGTAATATGTGCCGAGTCGTTCCTGCCCGTCTCCACTGGGGTTTGTCTCTAACGAAGGAAGACAGGGAGAAGTTGGAGCGTGAGCGTGATGAGCGTGAGCGTCAGGACGAGCAGAAGTTGGAGCGTCAGCGTGAGATGGCGAAGGAGACCAAGCGTATCCAAGCGAAGGAAGCAGAGGAACGCAAGAAGCGTGAGAATAGGGAAGCGAAGAGACTCGCAGAGGCGACTCGTGCTGACCGTGAGGAGGTAGAACGCAAGAAGAAGGCAGAAGCAGAGGCGAAGAAGAAGACCGAAGAAGAAGACCGCATCAAGCGTATGGACGAAGGGCAATTGAAGGCAATCCTCAAGACAATTCCCGCCAGACCCGCCAAGACCATCCGCAACGGAGCAGGTTGCGTCATCGACCAGTCCGCGAAGCAGAAGCAGTGGGACGACAAGTGGGGACAATACAAGAAGTATATGAAGTAGATTGTGTTATTATCCTGTATGTGTATATGTATGTGTATTTGACTTGTAATCCAATAACAACCTTTTAGTAAAAAACGGGGGGGCAATTGCCCTTCTTTTTTATCGTGATAGTGTATAGATGTCTACCCAACAACAAACAAACCAAACATATCCAGTTCCAATCGGGTCAGTTTTTTATTTCGCCTCGCAAGGAGCAGGAGGCAGTTTTCTTCTTGCTGACGGTTCGGCAATTTCAAGAGACGAATATTGGGAATTATTCGAATATATTGGGACTGGATATGGTGTGGGTGATGGTTCAACCACATTCAATCTTCCCGACTTGATGACCTTTCCTTTTATTCAGGGGGCAGTAACCCAAACTTTTATCCCCCCTTCATCTGGAGGAGGAAGTGGGTCGTCTGGTATTACAATCCCCGCAAACGCCTTGCCGTCTCTCTCCGCTGGGAACTTTTCAAATAATATGACTTTTTCCGCACAAACTACGGTAAATCACAAGACGATGAGTCAGTCAAGTAAGTGGGACGTTGGTTTTGTTGGAACAAACGTGGTAAAAACCAGTAGTGCTACTGGGACAGGAGTGAATGTATCGATGAACGCTCTCACAGTCAGTTATTCAAACCCAACACCAACCCCAGTAAGTTTAAACGCAGGAGGAACGGGTTTAGTGGTTGGAAGTCTCCAGATGGTTGCTTATATTAAAGCATTCACCAACGTTGGAAACAAACCACTACCCAAGAACGTCGTTCTACCTCCTACCCCACCAAGCAACAGTTTCTTCGCACCATACCAGAATATCCCCTATTTAAGCGGACTACCGATTGTGTAAATATGTGGGTTATATATAAATGAGTGTATTACAGACGATTCAATCTTTCCCTGCTCCTGTTAGTTCGGTTTTTCTGTGGGCGGGTAAATCCAATATCCCTCTTCCAAACGGATATTTAGAATGTCTCGGGACGGCGATTTCCCGAACAACCTACTGGGAATTATTCGGGTTGATTGGGACGACTTACGGTGTGGGTGATGGTTCAACCACATTCAACCTACCCAATTTAAACGGCACTTTTTTGTCGGCAGGTGATACGTCTGGGGTAGTTATTCCACCATCTACAGGAGGAACTACGACTGGGACTTTTACTCTTGCTTCCGCAAATATTCCGTCATTCAACCCGACCTACAATTCGTCCTCTTTCACAGCATCTACCCCTTGGACTCAACAGGATAAAAACCAGAATAGTGAATACAGTGTAAATAGTAGTGGAGACCCAGCACTCGTTAATACAGATGTCCCCGCAAGTAACGGTGTATCGGTTTCGCTTACTGGTGGAAACGTCTTCTTCACAGGGGCAAATACCCCTGTCTCTTACAGCGAAACCACCACTGGTTTCTCACCTGCTTTCAAGAACTTACGTTATATGATAAAAGCGTGGGGGAATACTCTCTCTACTGTCCCACCACCTCTCCCGACACCGATTCCACCCGCATCTCCACCTGTCCCAACTCCCACACAACCATACGCAGATATACCATACTTATCAGGGTTAAAAATAGTCTAATTACTATATAGAATGTCGCAACGGAATTATTTAGCAGTTCAAGATTACCCAATTCCCGTCGGGACAATTATACCCGTAATAGGTATATACTCCCAATACAACGATGGATTTCTTATTTGTAACGGTCAGTCAGTTAGTCGAACAAATTGGGCGAAACTGTTTGCGGTTATTGGAACGCAGTTTGGAGCGGGTGATGGAAGCACTACGTTTAACATTCCCAACCTTTCGGGAGCAGTTCCAAAAGGTTCAAACGCCAACAGTGGGTCATCAGCAGGCAGTTATTCAGGAACAATAAATTATACTCTTGCTGAAACGAATATACCGAGTCTATCCTTCGGTTTAAGTGGTGCTTCCTTTACTGCGAATCTCACGACGAGTGCTTTCGAAGACGTTCAAAATACCGAAACTCCTTTTGAAGACGGTGCGAGTATTATATTCGGGTATAAAGAGAGTAGTAAAGCAACGGAGAATGCGGTGAATGTTGCGATGACGGCGTTGGACGTTTCTTATACTGGGACAGCAACACCGCAATCTGCTCCTCTTACTGGGTCTTATATTCCTCCATCTTACCAGATGATTTACTTGCTTAAAGGTCAAGAGTCATTCGGTAATCAACTCCCGTAGTCTATTCGGTCGGTTTAGGAAAAGAAATTATAGACGTATAGTATAGAATATGTCGCAATTGAATGTCGTGAAGAATGCTGTGAGTGCCGACCAGATATATTTTGATGTGACGGTCACAAATACTCAATCGACAACCACAGTCCCTCCTGTGTTTTATTACAACGAAGGGAGAACCATTCCCTTCGTGTCGAACCCCGAGGAATACTATCTATCCATTCTTCGATTCACTGTAGATACTGGGACGTTGCCCGTGTTTATCCCTGTAATCCAAGCAAACCAAGTAGACCCCGACTTAACCATCTATTCGGTCACTATCCAATATACCGACCCTACTTTACCAAATGCTCCATTCATCTCCCAACAGTTTATTAGTTGGACTCCACAGGACGCTTCTATACCTGTGCCTCCTGCTCCGTCGGCAACTCCCAACGGACAACAGGTTGTTGAAACGGGATATTACAACTGTTATTCCTATTCCTACTGGTGTTATTTAGTAGATGTTGCGATGAGGGACGCTTTCGATGCGATTGTCGCTCAAGCAGTTGCCGTTGGTTTAACTATCCCCGCTCAATACGCCCCCGTGATGACGTGGGATACGACCAGTGCCTCTGCTTCCTTGTTCGCCCAAGCAAGTTATTTCACAGGAGCAACACCCCCAGTGTTCCAAGCAGGGTTCGAAGTCAATCCTCTTTTTCCCACCACCAACCCCGTCGTCCTCTTTTTCAACGCCCCGTTGTTCTCCCTCTTCTCGTCTTTCCCAGCAAAGTATTTAGGATTTCAAGGAGTTACTCTCGGTCGCAACTTCCAGTTCGAACCCACCACTATCGGCGGGACTCAAGTCCAAACAGTCCAACCACCGTTCAATCAGGGGCAAACACCCGCCACTCCACCAGCACTCCCACCACCGTCTTATATTGCCTGTAATATCTATCAGGAGTTTAGCACTACCCCCTCTTGGACTCCCATCACTGCCTTCGTCTTTACGTCCAACACTCTACCTATCTACCCCAATCAGGTCTCGACACCTCTGGTGTTTAACAACCTTCAACAAGTCACCTTCGGTGGAAACAACGCCGATACTCTCAACATCATCACGGATTTAGTAAGCGACACGGGGACATATAAACCGAATCTGGTGTATGAACCTTCCGCCCAATACCGTTATATTACCCTGTTCGGCAACCGTCCTCTCTTCAATCTGGACGTTCAAATCTTCTACCGAACCAAATTAGGCGGTTTGATTCCCTTCCGTCTCCAATCTGGTGGAACGGTCACTTTGAAGATTGCCTTTATCAAGAAAGATTCGATGAAATAGGTTTTGGTTTAGCGTTGTCCGTCCGTTTTTTTTATATGTTTGATAATATATAAGATGAGCGACCTCTTTAAAACCGTGTTAGTGAAGGATTCGATTATCGGCGACATCACCAGCGATATTGACTACGCCGTCCAATCGGGTGCTTCCCAGACGACCTACCAACCCTTCCCCGCCACCTCGGCATCCAATTCTGCCTTGATTTTCAACGTTCAAGTCCCAAGTGAGAACGTGGTTTTAGGAAGAGATATTCTTATCTCAACGGGTATTACTTTTACCCTGACCGCAACTGGCGTTCCCGCTACAGACCCCGCCATCGACCTTGGAAACACCGATGCTCTCCAAGCATTCCCTTTCAACTCCCTGTTGAATACCGCCACCGCTCAAATCAACAACACCACAGTCTCCATCAACACCCAAGACGTATTGCCCTCTATCTTGCGAATGAATAACAGTAGAGAACTTTACAGATACAACTCGATGACTCCCAGTTTGCCCGACCAAGCATACGTCGATTACGGTGATGCTGTTGGAACAAACAACAACCCTCTTGCTTCTTATTCCACCGCCTCATACGATTTAGACCAAGTTCCCCGTGGTGCTTTCCCAATTGACGTTGTTTCTGTGGTTCATACTATCACTGCTGGTGGAACGGACTCAAGTCTTATATCTACCAACGTGGCGGATACTTTCGTTATTGTCCTCCAGACTCAAGTGTGCGAACCTCTGTTCTTGTCTCCCTTCATCTGGGGCAACCCCGAGTTCAATTCCCAAGGTCTCCTCGGCATCAACAACATCAGTTTCACCTTTAATATTGATGCTACTGCGAAACGCCTGTTCTCTTCTTCCTCTGGATACATCACCAGTATTAGTTTAGGAGCAAACGGACAAGGCAACGCCTTCAGTTCAGCAGGAACTATCGGTGTTAAAGCAGTCCCGACCAACCCCGCAGTGTTGATGCGATTCCTATCCACTCAACCCAGCGACCTTATCCAGACCAAGAATATCGTCCCCTATATCGATTATCCCCGTTATTTGACGGTGTCTGGAAACAACCCTTCGATGACTGCCTTCTCTACGCAAACACTCACATCAAGCAATCTCCAAATCAATCAAATACCAGATTTGTTCTTGATTACGGTTCGCAAACCGATGGCGACACAGACCTTCAACGACTCGATGTCCCAATTCATCATCAATAACATCAGCATCAACTTGAATAACCAGTCTGGTCTTCTCTCTTCCGCATCTCAATTCGACTTGTGGCGTATGTCTTCCCGAAACGGTTCGGCACAGTCATTCGTCGAGTTCGGCGGTCAAGCACTCCGCAACGACAGTGTTACAGGAGCAGGAACAATTGTTTATACGACTGGTTCGGTCTTGGTTATTAACCCTGCCTACGATTTGTCTCTTCCAGACTATATCACTTGCGGGTCTTTAGGAAACTACAACTTCCAGTTCTCTTGCTCGGTCACCAACCAGAGCAACCAGACTATCCAACCCGAAATCTGCGTGGTATGCGTCAATTCGGGAATATTCACCACCCAACAAGGTGTTTCTGCCGTCTATACAGGCATATTAACCAAGGAGATGGTATTAGCAACCAAGGCATCCCGCCAAGTAGGTGCTTTCACTTCCCAAGAAGTTAGTCGAATGATTGGTGGAAAGATGTTGAACCGTTGTGCTTCTGCGATGAAAGGTATGGGTCGTAGTAAGATGGCGATGTCTGCTGGAGAGATGTCTGCTGGTGCGATGTCTGCTGGTGCGATGTCTGCTGGTGCGAAATCCCGTCTATCCAAACACTATTAGGTCTTATTTGATTATCCAATAAGGTAGATAGTCTGTCGAAAAAGCGAAAAAATAGACACTTTTTTGGAAAGTAAAAAATAGTTTAAGAATCCAAGGATAAAAGTGATGTATGATATATCACTTTTACTATAGGAATACACTCCCAAGGAAAACTCTTGAAAAATCGGTCCGTTTTTTCGCTTCTTCGATTTCCTTCGCCAGACCAATATTATTTTCAAATCAGTATATATAGTGATGCCTCAAAGCAACTTAACGTATGATGTCCCTTACAACAGGGGTTTAGCAGGGTTCTTGAAAGAGTTAGATGCGAAGCACTTCGACAGGTTGAAAGACCATACCACTGACCTCGGGTATAGAGTCGCCAATTTCCACAACGATTATCGTGGCGACCAACTCCTCCACGCCAAGATGGTTGGTGGAGGTAGATACAACTCACATATTCCTGCTGGAAACAACGGTGGAATGCCTCTCAATCTCCACGCTGGTTTAGCAGTCAATTCAGGCGGACAATTGGCGGGAATCGACGGTGCGGTAGGAGGTTCAAAGATAGGCGACCAGATTGCCTCTGTCGCCAAGACTCTTGCTCCCTTTGCTCCCCTCCTGATGGGTTTAGGAAAGGGTAAAAAGGCGATGAGAGGAGGGTATTCCTTCAACGACTTTATCGGTGATGTTGCGGGTGTCGGGAAAGAAGTTGCCCCCGATTTGATACGGTCGTATATGAAGGGCGGTTATTCCTTCAACGACTTCATCGGTGATGTCGCCTCGGTTGGAAAGGAAGTTGCTCCCGACCTCATTCGTGCGTATGCTTCGGGTGCTGGACGACCAAAGAAGCGTGGGGGTGCTGTCTCCAAGGAACAACTGCTTAATTTATTCCAGACATACGGTATGCCTGTTCTCGGGAAAGCGTCCAAGTCTTCCCTATTAAACACTCTTCGTGGAGGTTATTCCTTCAACGATTTCCTCGGTGATGTCGCCTCGGTTGGAAAGGAAGTTGCCCCCGAGTTGATTCGTGGTGCTTTGGCGGGTGCTGGTCGCAAACGGGCATCGAAGAAAGGAGGATTGTCGTTGAGTGATGTAATCGATACGGCGAAAGGTGTAGGCAAAAAAGCAATTTCCACCATCAAAGAAGAAGCGATGAAACAAGCACCTGCTGTGAAAGCACTCGCCATCAGTGAAGCAAAGAAATTAGCACCGAAAGCAATCGGGGCAGTCAAGAGAGCAGTTGGCGGGGCGGGTGGTCGTGCGAAACGTGCCGAGATTGTGAAGAAGGTGATGAGAGACCGTGGGGTTAGTATGATAAACGCCTCAAAAATCGTGAAGAGCGAAGGATTATATTAGGAAAATGATATAGAGATAAAACGGTAAAAAAAGGAAAGAGATGGTGAATTATCAGCAGACCAAAATCTACAAGATTGAACCGATAGTCCCTCACGACGAAGGTGAAATATATATCGGTTCAACCACAAAGTATTATTTATCATCACGATGGGGTAATCATACTACCGATTTTAGGGCGAATAAGCACCGAACGACTGCGTGGATTTTGTTTGAAAAATACGGTGTAGAAAATTGTAAGATTGAACTTTTAGAAACTTACCCGTGTAATTCCAAAGACGAACAGAACAAAAAAGAAAGCGAATACATACGACAAATGCCGTGTGTGAATAGATGTATTCCTGATAGGACAAAGGCAGAGTATTGTAGGACTTACAGAGAAGACCCCGAACACTGGAAAAGACAACTCGAACTCCAACGACTCCGCCGTAAATCCAAGGCGGATTACACCGAGGACGAATGGAAAGATAAAATGCGGGTTCAACGTGAGTATAGGTCGAAAAGAAAATCGCAACCTACTGTATAGATATGCCTACTTTTTTAGACAGTGGAAACGTATTGTTGAACGATACTATCGCTCCCAAAAAACGAGTGTTTAGGAATAACGTAAAAACCTTTAGTGAAGATAAGTTCCCGAATGTCGGGACAACCGAAGACAACATCGGTAAGTTTGATGCTCTCTATTCGAAATTGTCTGCTCTCCTCAATAGTTTGACGCAACTCGCCAACTTGCTGTATGTTACTTTCGACGCACAGAATCTATCTCTTACCGCAAAATACAACTCTGCTCCTCTATTTGCGGATTTAAACAGAACGGGTTTAGACTTGAAAAATTACGTGGGTAAATTGAGTAGTCTCAACAACTTTGAACCCTCACAAGTGGAGCAGATAAAGGAAATACTTGACCTCATCGCCGTCCAAGACGATGCCGTTGGTGTAAGCATCCAAGAAGGGAAACCAAACGTCCAGCAAGTAGGACAACCTCTTTACGAACGAGCGTCTGGATTATATCATCTCGCTTTAAACAAATTGACCGCCTTTGTGAATGCCTATACCCAGACATCACCTATCGGGGATTTCCCAACTTCCACCGCTTCCGCCGTTCGTGAAGTCGTCGGTTTCGGGTATGGAATGAGTGGTGGATATTCCGCTCAAGACGCTTTCCAAGCACTCGGCGATTTCGGGAGGTCGCAGAAGGACAACGTGTTTGCCTTCAAATTAGCAGATGAGGCACGAAAGTATCGCACTGGTGGTTCTATTATTCCCGCTTTTTCTCAAACGCCCAGTGGTTCGATTTTTGGAACGGATGGATATGTAATCAACAAAGTAGCGTATAGCAACCCCCGAAGATTTTATTAGGTATTGTATATAGACGAATGAGTGATAAGATAGACTTCGATAAGTTGAAGCACGGTGCTTTCACCAGTCAATTTAAGGCGTATAAAAGCGACCATCCTTCCGCCAGAATAAAAGATTTAGGACAATTTGCGGATTTTGTATTGAAAAACCACAAACAGTTCCAAAAAATCACTATAAAAAGAGCGAGATTTTATAATAACGTCTTGCGAGGTGGAGAATTGTCTGGTGGAAAATTAGCAGTCAAAGACATCAAAAACTTGATTGATGCCTCCTACGTGAAAGGCAATAAATCCCTTGACGGTTTCGACATCGACAACGAGTTGAGCGACAATTACGTGAAGGTCTATAAAAAAAACAGCGAACCTTCCCACGCCGTCGTCGTTCATCGTGGGTCAGCAGACTTGACCGATTGGTATTTGGATTCCAAGATTGCCCGTGGTAAATCCATCGAAGACAGTTCGAGATACAAGCATTCCCTTGAAATCCAGAAGAAAGCAGAGGCGAAGTATGGTAAGGACAACGTCTCCACCGTAGGTCATTCTCTCGGGTCGTATCTCTCGTCCAAAGTCGGGAAAGACAGCAAAGAAGTCATCAATCTCAATAAACCTGTCGTCCCCGATAATTTGTTGGGGAAGGCAAACGAGAAGGAGCATACCATACGTTCCAGTGGGGATATTGTCTCGGTAGGACAGCGTCTCCGCAACGACAAGAACGACCGAGTCATTCAAGCAACCACCTCGAATCCCTTGACCGAACATTCTACTGGTATTCTGGATAGATTGGACGCAAACGAGATGATTGGTGAGGGACAACCCTGTCTCAAAAAGATGTCCGTCAAGGAATTGAAGGCGATGTTGAAGGCGATGCCGAAGAGAGGAGGTGTTCGCCTAACGGGAACAAAGAAGAAGGATTTGAGGTCTGCCTGTGGTGCGTGTGGGTGTCCTTGTTGTATGAAAGGTGGAGCAGATTCCCGACAGAAGGGCGACGCAAGTGAGATGCGTCAGTATATCTTCGAAGAGGGACACCGATTAAAGAAGTTGGGACGACCATTCAGTCAATATACTCCCTTGCTCGATACAGCGGACAACCTCAACGCAATCGTCCATTCCAACGACCCCGAACAGACCAATAAACAAGGAACGTCTCGCAGATTCAACAAGTTCTACGACGCAACCAACCAATACGACCCGAAAGTAGAACCCATCATCGTCAAAGCAAAACCGATTTACGACCCGCTCCACGCTCCCCGAGAAGCAGAGTTCTTACTGGATAGACAAGAAATAGACTACCTCATCGCCTACGCCAACTGGGAGCAACAGTTAAAACACGCCATCGCTTATAATCAGTGGAGACAAGGTCAAGTGGTTTTATTGGATAAATATTTGAAATACCAATTTAGATACGATAGAGCATCACCCGCAGAACGGAAAGCGAAGCGAATGAATCCACCGAGAATCGACCGAGGTGCCGACCCGTCTTTCACCCCCGAAAAGATGCCTCCCCGAGATATACAGCAAATCACAGACGCAGAACCCGTTCCTCCGCCACACTTAAAAACGGGGACAGGTATGCTCGGTGGAAGAGACTATAGTAAAGACGAAGGTAAAAGTCTGGGATTTTTCGGTAATATTCAACGAGCATTCACCACCAAATCACAGGAGAAACCCCAGACAAAAGAAGAGAAAGGTGCTTTGGATTTTGCCTTGAATTATCTCGAACCCGTTGCCCTCGCACCACTTCAAGTTCTCGCTCCTCCAGTTGGAAAAATCGGCGAAGCACAGCGTCAGGGGTTAAAGAAACTATATGATATTTAGGTGATTATTTTGTGGGGGGTATATATAGATGCCTCGCAGACAAAGAGAACCGAATAATTTGAAAGCAGACGGGACACCGAAACCCTGTGCTTTCTACGCATCATTCTGCGGTGTAAAGAACCCCATCTACGGTCGCAAGAAAGGTGCGAAGGACAAACAACCCCGTCGTCCCAAACGTGTTGTTGGTGGAGCAATCCTTCCATCAGGTCGGGAAGTCGGGGATTTGTCCCCAGCATTCCCCCGTGAAATCCCTACAATTGGTCGCAATCTGGTCGCACCAGCACCTTCGATGTTCTCGGTAGGAACGCAACAGGCGTGGAATATGCCCCACGGTCTTTCTCGTCCATTTGGTCTCGGTTATTTCGCCCAATAGATTATATTTCCCTATTTTATATGTCCGCACCAACTTCAATTTCTTATTCTTCAAAAGTGATGGATTTAGGAGGGAATTGGGTCGATATTCCCTATATGAAACTGACTATTCCAGAGAACCCGATTATCCAAACGCATCAGGGAGCAAAGTTCTATTTAGGAAAACCTGCCTCCCCCAAGAAACCAGAGGGTTATAAATCGATAAACTCGTCGGCAATACTCGTCCAGAAATAGGGGGTTAAAACCGCCCAAAAAATTGATTCACTTTTTAACTTGCGACATATATCCCAACTACACAGTTGTGATATATTATAAATTATTAGTCCCCACGCTTTATCGCCTGTTTCAAATAAAATTGAAACAGAAAATTGAAAGACTTTATATTCCAACTCTTATACCCCAAGCAACTTCTACCTTTATATTAATACCGAATAAGACCGAATATGACTCACAATCCCGAATACTGTAATACCTCTGCCGATATTCGTGCGAGATGTCTCCCTGTGAGGAAGCATCGTGCCGATAATACCAAGTGGAAGTCCTGCCCCTGTCGCCACGACACTGCTCTCTGGATAGTCCAGAATGAAGCAGATTTATATCGTAGGTTGTCTATCCACTTCGAGAACGGACGAGCGAAGTTGAAGACCCCGCAACCCCGACCCAGTGTCGCCTGTTTCTTGGTTGGGAAACCGAACAAGACTCGTATCCACGCCTTTGCCGAGTTGAGGGGATTTATCGTTGATGAACTGCGTCTGTCCCGTGCCGACGCTCGTATTATCATCGGTATGTGGGCGAGTGAGATTCAGCAAGAAGAGGCGGAGGAGAATGCCTACGAGGAAGTAGGTCAAGGTTGGGACGCTGAAGGGTCAGCATTCGTCGCTCCTGCTCCTGCCCCAGAAACCGAGGTAAGTCCCCCTGTTTTAACCCCTGTTTCCTTTGTATCTGTCCCCTCCACATATCAAGGCGAATGTGGTGTCCGTGATGGTCGCCTCTACATTCCCCTCTGCCGAATGGGTTTGATTGGGAAAGATGCGTTGCTGGCGTTCCCAGTATCATCAGCAATCAACTACCTTCCCCTTCCCGAGAAGATGGATATGGCGTGGTTTAACGACATCGCCAGACATCTCAAGAGAATCCCGACTGCTGACTACCACAGTTCCTCCTTCCAGAATAATATCATTCGTCCCAATATCGCCAAGATAGTCCAAGACCTCGGTGTCCCCATCAGCGACCGAGTGAAGTCCCGCATCGAGCGAGACCTCTGTATTTTCCTGAATAACTGGAAGAGTCACAATCCAGAGCATACTATCGAGAATATGGTGAAGTATGATATGTATCTGCCCTGTCGTGAGACCCTCCTGATGGATGTCCGTTGCGAATATTAATACCTTTATATCACTTTGATGTTTAACCCTGTATGCCTGTAATACCTTTATAACAATATCCAATAAAGCGGGACACTTGTCCCTTTTTTAACTTATTCGATATTGATAGTAAGTCTGGCGAAGGAAATCGAAGAAGCGAAAAAACGGACCGATTTTTCAAGACTTTTCCTTAGGAGTGTAATCCTATAGTAAAAGTGATGTATGGTATATCACTTTTATCCTTGGATTTCCAAACTATTTTAAACTTTCCAAAAAAGTGTCTGTTTTTTCGCTTTTACGCCAGACTATCTACCTTCCTCAATAATCATATAAAGACCCTTCCTCAATAATCGAATAAGACTATTTCTTACCCTTGGATTCCACCTTGATAGACCCCTTCTTTGCTGGTTCTCCCTCATCATCGCTGTCGTCCGTTGAGTTCAAGACGAAACACTCTTTATCACTGATGACGCTCATCGGGAATCCCTTACAGATAGTCACCCAGCGACTATTCAACTTCTTAATCTTCTTGATTTGCTCCTTGTCCAACCCGAAGTAATTATCCAGCAAATACTTCATCGATTTACCCCCGAGACCAGAGGGGAAGATAGTCACCGATTTACACTCATTCAGGATTCGTCGGGTCTCTTTCCCGTTACACGCAAGATGGGACGTATAGACCACCTCGATGTTGAAGTGGCGACCCGTCTCCAAGACCGCATTCAAAATCCCATCCACCTTCATTTTCATCCCCCTACTCTGTAGGCAGTCCGTATCATCAAAAATTATCAAACTGTCCTTGAACTCGTCGGTCGGGATGTCGTCCATCAGGAACTCGTTATTCAACTTGATACGCTTCAAATACTTCAACTTATCAAGGGTCGGGTCTTCGGTCAAAGACGAAATCACATACACAGACCGCTTGGGATAGAGACGGTGATACTGTTCGCAATATGCCCGAGTCCAATACGACTTCCCCGAACCAGAAGCACCAGTAACATACCTGATACTCCGCTCGGTCTTCTTGTTGGGACACGGAACGAAGTGGAGGGACGGTTTATCTTTCAGTTTCAACTCGGTCATCGGGGTCGCACACTTCTTCGGGTCTCCAATAAACAATTCTTTGTATTTACCCGCACCTTTTATATCATCGTCTTCAACTAAACACAATACATCGCTGACGTCTTCAAAGTTCATACTGAATATACAATACACATATATTTTCGCTCAATAAATCTCACGCAAAAACGCCTTGGATTCCTCGTTGATTTTTCCAGCGAAATAATCCCGTAGAGTGATTACGTCCCGTAAGACGGTCTTCGCAGTCGTCTTGTTTATCGTCTCAAACAACTTGTCGGTCAGCGGTATTTCATACACCAACGAAATCTGCTCCTTGATGAACTGGAGATTCGCCTCCACGTCTTCCCATTTCGGTTTCCTAAACTTACTCGTCAGGACAACCTCCAGAATAGTCAGTTCATTTTTTATCTTATTTAAATACCCGACTTGCCCGTTAAAAAACTCCAACAATTTCTCTATTTTGGTCTTGTGCTTGGTCTCACCTTCAAGCATCAAGAGAGAGAATAGACGTTTCAGTGCTTTAAAACTGTCCCTCTTGGAATAGTAGTGAATATCGTCTTCCAAGTCGGTTTCCAAGTCTGTCTTGGCGGGTTGTTTCTCCTGATTGGTCTCGCCGTTCGCAAAGCGGATATAATAGTTGATGGATATTTCGAGGAATTGGTTTCCCACCAGCGTAATCAGGTCGATTTTCAGGATAGTCTTGTCTTGGACTGATTCCACCAAAGAGCGATACGTCCCATCCCCTACGGGTAATCGCTTTTTACCCTCTGCTATTTCGTCAGGAGTCCAACGCAGGATAAACAAATCCCGCACCAATTCACGCTGGTCTTCCCCTTTCGCCTCCAGAATTGCCCGACGACGTGATTCGGGAATCAAGGGGTTCGCAACATATTTAAGAATACTTTCCCGAGAATAGTCGCCTTTATAGACGAGGCGGGGGTCTAACCCTGCTTTGAAGTCGGTAATCCAGACATTCGGGTCGGCAACGGCATCGGCAAACTCTCGCTGAAACCGACGGGCAATCGTCTGTGGAGTAGAACCCTTGAGATGAGACTCGGCATCGTAATCACTCCCGTATGAAACTGCTCGAAGACTGTTTGAACCGATTAACCGATATTTACCCTTGATGGAGAACTCACGAATCAAGTCGCCCGTTTCGTTATTTATTTGCGTCAGTTCCTTCCTTTTAAAAGTCATCGTATATATATAGCAAAAGAGAATGATAGAAATAATTGAACTCACCAATTCACCGAGAGAGGGCAAACGATTTCAAGCAACCCTAAATATTGACGGCAAACTAAAAAAAATCCACTTCGGGCAAGAGGGAGGAAACACATACATCGACCAAGGGGACGAACGCAAACGGGATAATTACAGGGCAAGACATCTCGCCTCCAAGCGTGAGGGACACTACATTCGGTCTCTCGCACCGACACCTGCGACCCTATCCTACTGGTTGCTCTGGGGCGACTCGACTGACTTGTGCGACAATCTGGTCGAATTACAGAAGAAGTGGTCTCGTTAAAAACCCCGATAAAATATTCACAATATACAGTATATATTGCGAATGAAAAAAGAAGATGATTTTTCAAAAGAAGAATTAATTAAAGTATTACAGGAATATTACACGGGGGTAGGTCGGGGCGAACCTCATCAAAGACCCCAATTCGAAGAATATACACTCAAACAATTAAACGCCTGTCTCCGCATCTTCCATATCCAATTATCTCGAACTACCGCTGACTGATTCCTCCTCTTCCGCTGTGGTGTCGTCTTCATCTTCTTCTCCTCCTCCATCTCCATCACAATTTCGCCTGTATCCCAGAAAGTATTCCCTGTGGGTCTTCTTGTTGGTAATCATTCTAACTCGGTCATCTATCCAATCACGAAAGGTCTTCTTGGTATGTAGGCGTAAGAATGCCTGTCTTCCTTCCTTCTTGTGGGACGACTTCTCCTTGTAAATATCGTGTCCCTCCACCTCATTCCACACATCAAGGTAATATCTTCGGTTGGGGTGTGTCGGCACTTCAATCTGCTGACCTAACTTCCAAGACTTATCCATCACAATCTTGTCCTCGGTGTATGACGCATCTTCCGCATACAAATCGGTGAATATCTGTGAGAACACATCTTCCCCCTCAACATATATTCTCGATGTCTTCTCCACAGAGGCAGAAACATACTTATCCAGAGGTAATTCACCAATCGCCTCATCGAAATACTGGGAATATATTCCAGCAAGGAAATCCACCAGAACGAACTTGATTTCGTCCGCAAACTTCTCCTTCGTGAAATATGGATTACCGAGTTTCCATACTTCACCCTCCTTCGCCTTCGCCTTCACCTCTTCCAATTTCCTCTCGGTGGAAACAAAATTGACTGTAAAATCCAGCACACGCAAACGCCGAGAAAGTGCCTGTTTATCACTCTCATCAACAGACCCGACAAACTCGGGTTTCTTGTTGAATACGCAGATGAAAGTCCCAGTCAGCAAGAACTCCTGAACCTTCATATAAATCTCTCGTGCTGTGATTGCTTCTCCACCAGTGATTTCCTTCAACGCAGACCAAGACATCACACCCGACTTATCCACCTCGGGAAAGACACCCATTCGGGCATCCCTCATCGCATATACATCGCCAGATGACTGATTCGCCTTCTTGGAATCTTCCTTCAATATCTCACCACCAAGTCTCTTGTAGAACTTACTGCCTAACGCAATCCGCATCATCATCGTCCCCTGCGTCTTTCCGTTTCCGCCCTTTCCACGGAAGAAGAAGAGGTTCTGGTAATTGTTGCGGTCAAGACAAGATGCTAAAATCAGGATATAATAGAACATCTCGGGACACACCTTCTCGTCAATCTTGTAGTCATTCGCCTCCAAGTCGTAATTGAATGTGTCGGCAAATATCTTAATCAGGGTATTCCGCATCTCCACAGTCTTCGGGTCGCTGTAATCGGGTTGAACCCAGTCATATCCAGTAGTCTGGGTAATATAGACATCTTCTCGGTATTCTTGGAATGAATCCTTCGTCGTCAAATCAATCCAACCATTCTCAAACCCTAATTGAGTAGGGTGTGAATTGAATGCGACCCCATTCCAACCTGCTGTATCAACCACACGCTTGGAACAGGAAACCAACCCAGACTGGTCTAACAGCAGACTCTTCGCCTTGATGATGAAAGACATTCGCTCCTTGTCGGTCAAAGAGCAATCATCGTTAATCTCATCACTCACAATCGGGTGAAGTCCGCAAATCATATTGCGGAGGGTCTTCATCGCAACAGTCTCATCTTCAAACCACCGCCTCTTGATAGGGTCAAAGACATACAGAATGCCTGTCCTTGGGTCAGTCAATATTCGGTTGTTGTGATAGGTATGAGTTCGGGTCGCAATCCCCTTGTCGCTCAATTCCGCCAACCATTCTTCGAACGACCTATCAATCACGCCATCGGGGATTTCGATTGCCTCATCGAACGGTTTATCCAACCATTCAATAGTCATACCGAACTTGTCTTGGATAATTCGGGTAAAGTCTGCCTCCATACCCTCGTAATTCAACTCGGCAAGAACCATCAACCCATCTTGGGCGGGGACAATATCTCGCAGGTCAAATCCCTTCTCTTCCACGAGGAAGGAGCAACACGCTTCCATCATCAAGCGTTCAATAGTCTGGAGGGAGAACGAAAGCACCGAGCGTTTCAGTTGCCTGATGTCGGCATACTTCGCTGGGTCGTGCTTCTTCAAATCCTTTACCATCTGGGGATTCGCCTTGTAGAATGCTTCACGAATCGGTTCTAATTGGAGTTCCATCTGGACTGCTAATCCAAATCGCTCGAATGGACGAATATTGCGTTCAATATCGAAATCCTTCACCCACTTCTCGTAAGACCCGCCGAAAACCAACCTGATGAATAGTTGTTTCGAAGCGTCCTTGTCCCTGACTGGGTCGAGTCCGTGATGGCGACAGACTTGTTCTCGCCAGTGTTTCGGGTCTCGGGCATACTCAACCAACGCCGATATATCCATATCGGGTCGGTTCTTGAATATTTCGCACAGGAACGAAATATGGGCGTTCTTCATATCTTTGTCCCGATATTTGCCTTCGCAAAGAGCGTGGCGGGTTGGTCTGTGGAAGACCGATATGGATAGATTATCAACAGGACTGGTTCTACCCCAAGGGTTCTTGCCGAGACACCACCCCTCCTTGTAAAAGTCGCCATCTCGGTCGTATAAATTATTGTATGTCTTCTGCTGGTCTAATTCAGTGTGGAAAGTCGCCATTCCATTCAATCTGGGATTGCCTCGCAGGGTTATTCCCATCTCGTTCTGGATAAAACCGAGTTGCTTGATTCTATTCAACCGCACTCTCATCGGGATTGGATTGCGTCCAGACTGGAATATAGTCTGCTTCGCAAAATCCTTATTGAGTGTGAGTGTCGAAATATTGAATGGAACTGGAATATCGTCGATTGGGGTAATTGGGGGTTGTTCTAAATCGGTCATCTTGGTTATAATAGATAGAGAGAAGTCTTTATATTAATATTCAAGTAAGTATATTTGCTTATTGGATTATCGATTAAAACAGAATCAATTTTCTGTTTCAATTTTTAGAAATATGGGGGAATTGGGTGGTTGTGGTGGTGTTGGAGGATAATTAAAAAGTGAATCAATTTTATACCTTTATATGATTATTGAGGAAGGTAGAGGGAGACTGCGAAAAGGCGAAAAAACAGACACTTTTTTGGAAAGTTTAAAATAGTTTGAAAATCCAAGGATAAAAGTGATATACCATACATCACTTTTACTATAGGAATACACTCCTAAGGAAAACTCTTGAAAAACACGCCCGTTTTTTCGCTTTTTTCGATTTCCTTCGCCAGACTTATTGGATAATCGAATAAGTCTAAACGGGAACAAGAGGGGGACGTATGACCTGTAATACCTCCTCTACCAAGTCTGGTCGGTGGTCTTGGAGGGTCTTCATCAAGGCACTCACCTTCTTGAATGTAGAGAGGTAATTGCCGTATTTCGACAGTTCTTCTTGCTCTGCCCCGTGATGGCGAACGTAGTGGCGATTGCGATTGAATACCCTGATTGCCTCGGGGTCTTCCTCATACTTATCCTGCTTCCATTTCTTCATATATTCCCGCATATACATCTTCTTGTTCTCGGCACGTTGCTCGGGAGTCAATTTCGGTTTCTTTTCGGTTGTTAAGGACATTTTCGGGTTAGTTATATACTATCCGTCGATTTCTTTATATGACTTTCCAAGAAACTATTCTAACCCCAATTATCCAATAAGACCGTTTATCTTGGAGACCAAATCACGGACTTGGGCGATATTGGGGTGGGCGATACTACTTGCTAAACCTTGGTAGTTGATGAGGGGTTGGTTGAAACTCTGGGCGTAGTTGTGAAACCAGTCGTGGTTTATCTCGGGGTTGGAGATTGCCCCTCCATACCCTCTGCCTTGTCGTTCTTGTTGTTTGCGGATTTCATCGGCAAATACATCACTCGCATCACCAGTAGCATCTACGTCTTCTCTACCCATCAAATTGCGGTTGTAGTGTTCTTCTGCTAATTCTTTGCGAATATTCTTGGGGAGAATAGAACTGCCCTCAAAGGAGACGCCGTTGGGGTCGCTCATCAATTCGTTGGCGAACCGTTCTGCTTCCTCAATTTGTCTTCTGGTTAAGGTTGGGTGGCGACCAATAACAGATTGAACCCAACTAAACATCCCGCCAGTCTTCGGGATAGGGACACATCGACCCATCTTCAATTGCTTTCCATTCACACAGGGGGATTTACCACCAATACCACGACCATACGTCAAACCATACTTTTCCATATCCCTTTCTTGTTTTTGGAGGTCTTGGTTAATAAGGTCAATATTGTGGGAAACCATCTGTGTTTGCTTTTGTTTTGATAGAGTTTCGAGTCCTTCAAGCATCGACTTGCGGTCAGCAGTTAAATATCTACTAATAGGTTCAACATCATCAATAGGGTAAAAGAACTCAACGTATTCAGTGTATATACCTGCGACTGCGGTAAAAGCACTATCTAATTTCCCACCCATCTCACCTCTCTTAATTAACCTATACCCTAAAGCGAACTTTCGCTTGTCGAATGTCCCAGTTCCTCCGTCGAACTCATCGTTATAATAATAGTAGTTTCGTCTATCAGGATTGCTAAATATAAACTCGGTTGAACTATCGTATTGAATAGTTATAACCGCTGGAGTTTTTTTCTCAATAATCGACGGAATGAGAGTCAAAGTCTTTTCTTCTCCGCTCTGTATTTCCTCCTCGTAAAAGAGTAATACCTTGTCTCCAACCTTGAATGACTTTATATATTCCTTGAAATCAGTTGATTTCTTTGGTGCTGGTGCGGGAGGTGCTGGTGCTGGTGCTGGTATTCGTCGTCTAATCGGGGCGATTGCTTTCGCAACAGGTTTGGTAGATGGAACTGCTTCTTCTAAAATCTGGAATTGGATATTTGGTCGCTCTGCTTTCTTCTGTGCCTTCTCTGCCTTCTTGGTTGCTTGGCGTTTCTTCTTTGCTTCAACCGTCTTGGTTGCCTTTGCCTGTTTCGCTTCTTCTTCCGTCGCATATTTCTTGGGACGACCACGGGGTCTCACGGCAACGACATCCGCTTTCGGGACTGCTACGTTTCGGTCTTCGCCCATCATACCGACGGTTTCAACCAATTGATTCTCAACCTCCCTCTTGCCCCGTTTTGCTTTCAGGATAGTCTTTCCTCGGTTGATAGACGCCTTCTTCTTCTGGAGGGAGAGAGTCGCCTCTGCTCTCTGGGCGGTGGATGATACGTCTTCTGCCCCCATCGCCTCACGCTCTTGTTTCTGCGTCAGTCGTTTCGCCTTCTTCGGCGGTTTCGTCGCCTGATATGCCTCTCTACACGCAGGAAGAGATACAGAACAGGAATATGTCTGGTTATTCTCTTTCGCCCATTTTCTTACAAACTCGACCCAAGCGTTCGCCATTTTGTTATATAATTCAACCATATAATAAAATCTCAACACAAACACAGACAGAAGAAATAATACCACCAACCACGCTTCTCTTCCTCCACTACGCCTAAAAGAGTCTCTGGGTCTTGACTACTGTGTAGCATCTATATTATACGTAGTTCTTTTCCAGAAATCCAAGGGCGGGATTTGGTGTCCGTCCAAACACCATCAAGTAATACCTCCCACGCCACGCCTTCACCGAGACGATTCGTATCTGGTTCAAATACCAACCCCGATTCGCCAACTCTTTCAGTCGGTTCGGTGTAAGGGTAGAAATACAACGGTCGCTCCCAAAGAAGGCAAGACCCTTCCTCGCAATCCTCGAAAAATAATCCAGCGACATATAGAAGGAATTAACCCTCTTATCCCCGACATCTATTCTAAACGGCGGATTTGTTATTACCCAATCAACGTGGGGCAATTCACCAATACCCGATTTGAAATCCCTTCCGTCTTCCAACTCACACCAGTCTTTCGGGCAACCCTCTGGGAACTGGTCGTAGAATGCCCCTTCACCCTTGAAGGGTTCGAGCAGACAATCGCCTATCTCAATCGGTAATCCCGCCAATAAATCTAACGCTAAATCTCTGGGGGTCTGTTCCAGATAGTAGAAATCGTCTTTTACCATTTGGAATATAGGGTTATTAGATTATCGCATTTTAAACGGTGGTAGATTCGCATCACCTTTGATGATTTGTTTGAGGGCAATCTGCTCCCGTAGATTCTTCGGGTCTATCTCATCTACGGTCAGGGGAGTATCTTTACTGACCCTCTTTGTTGGTCGATAAACGGGGTAATCACCATCACCCACGTCTTTCCATTTGGAGGCATACCAATTTGTTAAACCCTTCTTCGGTTTCGCTCCGCTATACGTCCCACCACGGTCTTTGTAGGTCTTCACAATCCAACCTGATTTGTATGCTGACGGTTTATCAAACTTTCCATCTGCTTCCTTTTTAACCCTCTCGTAGAGGGCGGGGTCTTTTGGAGTCGGCATTTGTATTAAGCGGATATTTTTTTAATTAGGTGTAAGTGTTATAGGAATATAATATTCCTAATCCATTCAACCAAAAAACCGAG